>TARA_B110000879_G_scaffold21912_1_pt1 | contig 88563 bp, 89 predicted proteins | sample TARA_B110000879 | Tara Oceans TARA_B110000879 (sample SAMEA4398094) | marine metagenome | biome: Polar Biome; feature: [SRF] surface water layer (ENVO:00010504); material: water (ENVO:00002006), including particulate matter (ENVO:01000060) such as... | depth 5 m
AACCTCAAAGATAGCTTTGATTGAACGGTAGCGAACATCGAAGTGATCGCTTGTTGTCCCGTATAGCTACGCACGTGATGACACGAGCTCAGGGTCGAAGGCTCTGGGTGGCGTTAGTGATACTATTTTGATTCCGTTTTCTGCCTTAGCGGGTTGTTACACTAGTGGGGGGTCTTGGTAACGTTTAATGTTATACGAAGGAGCCGAATGATGACAGTGCCAACTGTGTCCTTGTGCACGTCTAGTCCGATGTAGTAGAATTCTTTCATGATGAGACATTGGCTTGCACTCCCTAGTGGTCGCCCGCTGGGTATGATTATTGATAATCATGTTGGATAGGTCTCTCCGACCTCGTGTCAGAGAGATCGCCCACGAAAACCCTAAGTTCATCATCCTTTTTTACAATGGCACGGCTCACAACAAGCTTCAGCCATAGAATCTTGATGAAATAATGAAATTCTCGGTAATAATATTGTTCAGCGGAATATTAGTAAGTTGTTCTTCAATTAATGAAGAAGACCTCACTCCTATGTCTGAACATCCAATCTTGAACAAAAATAGTAATATAATTCTGATACCCAATTCGAGTAGTTATCTACAATTAAAGTTAGGTGAAAGCCTCATGGATAAAACGGACTATTCTACAGCCAAGTTACTTGGACAACGAGATCCTACTTCATCCCACTATGTTCTTCATTTATCAAATAAGAATTCAAAGATCATAGCAGAAAGTGCCTTCACAAAACAATGGGACGACGCCCTCGGTTCAAATCTACAAATTCAGACCTCTGATGAAGGTCATATCTTTATCAGTGAAGATATAAGTGATGCTTTACCAGCCTTTAGAAATATACTGTTTATCAAGGTAGCAGCTAATGAATACGAAGTTAGATATCTGCTACTAGGTTATGGCAAAAAGCCGCAATACGGTTATCCTCCACATAAGGGAATAACTCTTTTAAATAATAAGAAAGCCATTGTTGGTGGGAAGTATACTGATATTGATGATATTCCATATATGCACAGACCGTTTTCAAGTAGTCTATAATCAACACAATTAAACTCGTAAAAATGCCTAACCCTAAATCGCTGCATCCTAAACCATCGGCGCGCTTTCTGACAAGTTTTTCTCTAACTAAACCATCAACCTTTTCGTCCACGTTCGCCCCCTCCGTTGGGTTGGTTATGCTAAGACGCTATGCTAAAAATGACAACTCTATCAAATAAACTGTTTGGAATATTAGGAGGAGTTATTTTCTGTCTCATTATTTCGCTAACACTCGTAGCAACGACTTCTTTGTCGATACCATTATTACCTTTGAGTGAACTATTTATGTTCTGTTTACCCAGTTTAGTCACAGGAACAATTTTAGGTGCTTTATTCCCTAAATTTTTCGGATTCTTCTTCTGCATATCTGGTGATATAGGGTGATAATACCATCCTCACAGTGATACTGGATTGATCGTTTGATGGAATGATTTGAAAGTGCAGCAAAGCTGGCTGGGGAAATGTTATAATATACATTCTCTGCTCTTCCTCTATAAATAATAAACTAACTAATAGAGTTTCTCTGTAGGAGACACCAACAGGATGAAGCCAAACAAATAAAAAAGATGAATCCCATTATAGACATCCTAACCTACGCTTATCGTGGTAGCGGTAAATCCATCCTCATCACTTGTGCTATCCTATCGGTTCTTGCTGCATTAGCTAGCTTTGCTCCTTTGTTTGGAATAATTGCTTCAATCTTATTTACTGGATATTTTTGCGCAATATTCTATCAAATAATAAAATCCACCGCTACCGGTGGTAAAGAAGCTCCTGAATTCCCTGAAACATCAAATATTATTGAGGATATGATTTCGCCTATGCTTCAGGTCTTCACGGTAGTAATAGTCTCGTTCACCCCCTATTTTGCTTATCGCTATTTTATATTATCTGGTGATTCCGAGTCATTGATATCAGTAGTTCTATTGGCTCTGGGGATTATTTACTTCCCTATGGCTATCTTATCCGTAGTGATATTAGGTTCTATTGGTTGCTGTAGCCCGCATATTGTCATTCCATCTATATTTCGAGGCGGTTGGATTTATTGGATTGGTATTTTAATGCTTTGCCTAGTTTACTTAACAGAGGTTTTGATAGGGAGTATTTTTCAAGGAAATTTCATTCTAGGAACACTGGTAATGGCAGTTGTCACATCATATTCATTAATGACCAATGCCAGAGTCCTAGGGATTGTTTATCGCGAACGTCAAGATAAACTCCATTGGGTCTGAAGCAAACAAAGCGAACAATCACATTATCCGACACCTAAGGACTATGAGCTACAAAGCCCAATCACAACTCCAGTCATTACTCTCTTCGTCCACATCCCCCCCTCTGCAGGACACTTTTGTTAGATAATCTACTCAAAATCAACCCATTAAATGAACTCCCATAACTAAAATGGAATCGCTAGGACTGATACTCGCTATATTAGGTGGTATTTTAGCCTCTCTTTCCGCTATAGGACTCGCATTTTCCAGGGATGACAGTAACGAAGTTGCAGTATGGCAATGGGCAGATGTATTTCTTTTAGGCGGTTTGTTCTCATTCATCCTTGGCTTCAGCAGAGGTATTTCAGATGCGTTTCGTGATCGTAGTTCTTCCTCTTTTTCTCTCGCCGTTGTTTTCATTATCAGCACATTAGTCACCGCAGTTGGTATTTGGCTGATGTGATGAAGCACGGAAAAAGCAATCCCATAAGCTGAATAGGAGTCTGAGAATCACGAACCTCCTCATCATAGAAAGGCTTCTCAAAAAGCGAATGAGTTTCAGCTCTTCAAAAATCACCCGTAAAATAGCCCGATTCTTCTCGCTTAGTAGCAGAAAGATACCTCAAATTAATTCTTGCCAGTTCAGGCTGTATTTCTTATTTATTAAGCGTCGTTTGATCATTTGGTTTTTTCATTTTTAAAACTGATCTATCATCAGGCGCACCTGCCTAGATTACTTATTATGGAATACGCATCAGAAACTGAAGTCACCAATGCCGCCAAGCACATCCGCTCACTTAATACTGCGCTAAACCAAGTTCTCTTCGGTCAGGAACAACTGATTGATCTCGTCATCACTGGGCTACTGGCTCGTGGTCATATTTTACTCGAGGGACTGCCAGGGCTGGGGAAAACGGAACTGGTCAAGGGGCTGTCTAAGACTCTGGGGCTGGATACCAAGCGGATTCAATTTACCCCAGACCTCCTGCCCGGAGACATCACGGGAAATCCAGTGTTGCAGGAGGTTGATGGCCGCAGGGAGTTTAAATTTCAGCCCGGCCCACTATTCACCAACATCATGCTGGCTGATGAGATCAACCGAGCTTCTCCTAAAACCCAGTCTGCACTATTAGAAGCGATGCAGGAACAGCGGGTCACGGTCATTGGTGAGACGCATCCGCTGCCGAGTCCGTTTTTCGTGCTGGCTACCCAGAACCCCATCGAACTGGAAGGAACTTATCCGCTGCCGGAGGCTCAGTTGGATCGGTTTTTGTTTAAGCTTGAGGTCACGCGGAACTCAGTTGCTACGCTGCAGAAGATAGTGACATCGCGTGAGCTCGGGACCGAGCCGTATGTCGATACCATCATGGATGCTGGCACGCTGGAGACTTTACTCAGGCTAGTGAGGAAGATTTACCTGCCTGATGTGGTGGCTAACTATATTGCCAGACTAGTGGATGCCACGCATCCGGGGCAGTCCGCTGCATCGGCTAATGTGAAATACGGAGCTAGCCCACGTGCTGCGCTCTCGCTGGCCTCTGCCGCTAAAGCACGCGCCCTGATCAATGAGCGCACCCACGCCTCATTCGAGGATGTGGCATATGTCGCCCCGGCGGTGATCCGACACAGGATTCTGTTAGACTATAATGCTCGGGTAGAGGGCATCACTACGAACGATGTGGTGATGAATCTTCTGAAGGAAATACCTGGTCAAGATAGGTCCACGCCTAAGACGATCAAATCAACTTAATCTAACAAATTTTCTCCATGATCCAGTTTAAGAAATCACTCACTGCCCTGCTACTCATCTTATTCGTAACGAGTGCGGAACTCCACGCCCAGCGCGAACTCATCAATCATTCTGACGATAAAAAAAATAAGACCACAGCAACGCTTTCACCACTTGTTGGCTCACTCCCCAGCAGTGGTTACATGCCATTAAGGCTGACCCTGAAGAATGGCACTAAGTTTGAGAAAGAATGGAAGCTGGATTTTAATTCGGAAGCTAAGGGTGACTATTCTTTTGGAAGAAATAGTGACCACCCTACCCTAACATCCAAATTTAGCTACAGCTGCCCGCCTGAGAGCACTAAGACCTATGATATCCTGGTCCCTGTGGTCACCTCTATCCCAAAATCCCATACAGACAAGGCAGCCTCCACACTCTCGATCAAGCTGACCTCCGATGGAAAAACAATACCTGACAGCATGAGCTGCAATCAGCATATGGATCAGCCTGCAACCCTACTCAGCACAGAACTCTTCGTGCAGCATAGCTCTAAATTTAACAGCCTCATCCCAGCTAGCTCCAGAGGATACAGAAGTGGCAATGAGGAATACACCTCTGAGTTCACCCCCTCTAACATGTCTGAGGACTGGCGAGCCTACAGTGGGTTTGATGCCATCATTTGCACCGATGACGACTGGCGAGAAATGCCCGCTGGAGTACAAAATGCCATCTTAGAATGGAACCGCCTAGGAGGAAATATTCTGATTTATAAGCTCAATGCAGCCTCAAATTTCAAATCGCTTAAAATAGATGATTCTGATGATAACATCAGTAAGACTAGAATCGACCGTTCCTTTGGAAACGTGACGATAATGCCGCTGGCTACGATAATGTCCCTCGATGTAAACCAAGCTTCGAAAATCATTAATATCCCGAAAAATAAATCCGCTAAAATTCGAGCCATCAATGATAACTACGAATCTGATTACACTGGCTCAGGGGCTTGGTCACTTCAGAAAGCACTCGGCAAGCTCAACTTTTCTCCCGTTTATCTCATCCTCATTCTCATCGCCTTTGGTGTCCTCGTGGGACCATTGAACCTATTCGTCTTTGCTAAGGCAGGCCAGCGGCATCGCTTGTTTATCACGACTCCTATCATCGCGCTCGGTGCTAGTTTATTGCTGGTGCTGCTGATTATTATTCAGGATGGGTTCGGGGGCTACGGCCAGCGCGTTCAGCTCATCGAGGTGCGGGCAGATGGTGGCGAAAATAAAGCTTATATCTGGCAAGAACAAGTTGCCCGCACAGGAGTCATTCTCGGTGGATCATTTGAAACTTCAGCGCCCACTTACATGTCCCCTGTTCCGGTTTCACCATCGCGCTTCTCTCGAGTCACAAGGGAGAACGGCGGCGGGTCAGCGAACTACACAGCGAAACATGGCGAGAACGGACTCGCCGCATCTGGCGATTGGTTCCAGTCGCGCTCGGTGCATGGTCACTACCTAGAAAGCATCATTTCTACACGTAGCAGAATCACTCTCAAAAGCAGCGTAGGGGCTCCAGTAGTGAACTCATCATTCGACTATGAAATCCAATCGCTGATCTACATTGATGAGTCAGGTCAGGCATGGGAGGCCTCTAACATCGCAGCTGGCGACTCAAAAAAACTTACCCCTAGCACTCCTGTAGATACGCTCAAGCTGATCCACAAGCACCACGCCAACATGTCCACTAAACTCCAAGCAAAACTAGACACCCTAAGCAAACGCAAGAACCACTTCATCGCGATCACCGATGAGGCTCCTGCCATCAGCACCCTAGATTCCATCAAGTGGAACCGTACCGAATCTATCATCACCGGACCGGTTGTCAGGTAAGCCTTACACTTTAAACTTAAAACTTTAATCTTAAAACTTCTACATGTCAGCAATTTCAGTCAAAAACCTCTATCGCTATTTCGGCAAGCTCAAGGCGGTCGATGGTCTCAGCTTTGAAGTACCGCACGGCTCCGTGTGTGGATTTATCGGAGCCAATGGCGCAGGGAAAACCACCACCATGCGGATGCTCGCCACACTAGATTACCCGACGATGGGCTCGGTGGAAATCTGTGGTATCAACGTGGTCAACCACCCGGCTAAAGTTCGGTCTCTGCTGGGTTGGATGCCAGATCATTTTGGGAATTACGACCACATGACGGTGCTAGAGTATCTAGATTTCTATGCGCGTGCACTGGGATACAAAGGTAAGGAAAGGCAGATGCGGATTCAGGAAGTGATGGAGTTCGCAGACCTCCTTCCGCTCGCGGACCGCCTCTCTAACAAGCTCTCAAAAGGCATGACCCAGCGACTCTGTCTCGGACGCGCGCTGATCCATGATCCGCAAATCCTCATCCTAGATGAGCCAGCAGCCGGACTAGACCCAAAGGCACGGGTTGAGCTGAAGCACCTGATCCGGATTCTGGCAGAGGAGGGAAAGACTATTTTCATCTCATCACACATCCTCTCCGAGCTGGGTGAAATGTGTGACTCGTTGTTATTTATCAACGATGGCAGGATCGTCCACCACGGTGATGCGGAGTCGCTGCTGCATGGATCAGACTCCACTGGTGGCTTCTTTTATGATGTCCAGGTGGTGGGTGATATAACTAAGCTCGCGGACTGGGCGGTGACTTCGCCTTATGTGGAATTCATAGAAGACCGCAAGCGCGGTGGCAGGATACGGGTGGACTCAGAAGACCCGGAAGTGGCGGCCGATGTGCTGCGCCGAATGGTGAAGGACGGCTTACCAATCATTGAATTCCATAAAGAACAGCGGAATCTTGAAGACGCATTCATCGATATCCTAGAGAAACAGCAATAACGCAAAAAGATGGAAGCGTAAGCTTACCGACCACATCAGCCCAAGCACACAACCCAGGACTTAATACTTAAAACTTAAAACTCTTAAAACTTTTTCATGCCAGAAGAATCCACCATTCACCCCGCCATCCTGAAGACTTCAGACTTCTCGGACAGGCTCTCGCCGATGCTCGTCAAGGAACTACGCCAAGGACTCAAAGGCGTGTCCTTCATGATCCTCTTCATCGCTATCCAGGTGATCTTGGGTGTGCTGATTTTAGGTCATTCATTTTCCTCTTCATACAACAACACAGGCAACGATATTTCGACCTCGGTGTTTATTTGCATTGGGCTTGCGACCTGTGTTCTCCAGCCACTCAGAGCTATCTCAGCGATAGGATCTGAGATCAAGGAAAACACCATCGATCTCATGGTGATCACTAAGCTCTCTGCTTGGCGGATCGTGTTTGGGAAATGGATTTCGCTGGTGTCGCAGTCGGCTCTCATCATCGCAGCAGTGACACCGTATCTCATCTTACGTTACTTTTTCGGCGGCATGCAATTGTTTGCGGAGTTGATGATTCTATTCACGATTTTCCTCGCCTCAGCCGGCTTTACCGCAGTGTTTATCGGCATATCATCTCTTCCCTCGCTGATCCTACGTGGCCTGATCGGACTGGGTAGCGCCTTTTTTATCGGAATGGGAGTGGTTGGTCTATTCGGAAATTCTTTCGGCTATCGCATGGTTATTGAGCTCTGTTCATTTCAGAGCCCTGGAATGCTCTCACTCTATTTATTACTTGTTTTAGGAATGATCTATAGTGGCTGGCTCGCGCTCGACTACGGAGCCGGCAGCATCGCACCCATTTCAGAAAACCGCTCCACCCCGAGAAGGCTCATCTGTTTGGGAATTATCGTGCTGTTAGCGATTGTCATCTGGGTGAGTGATCGAGACTTGAGCGCAGCAGCACCTATCATCATGCTTTTGCTCTCCGTCCCTATCAGTATCATTACGCTCACTGAGCATCCTTTCACAACCGCGACTGTGAGTGTGCCATTTGTTAGAAAAGGGATCCTCGGGAAAATAGCTAGTTATCTCCTCTACCCTGGATGGGCATCTGGGCTTAATTTTGTGATGATCCTTTTTGCTCTAACATTATTATCTTCACTTTTCTATACGGCAAACCACAGCTATTCTTTCTATGATGATAATATCAGACAAGAAATGATGACCATCACCTGCATCTGCTTTTCCTGCCTCGTATTCCCTCTTTTGCTCACACGCATTTTCTTCAGAAACACCCACCTGCTATTCGTCTTCTACCTCGGAGGAGTTGTCGCTACGGGTATTCTATGGCTACTTGTTGTCGCGATAGCGGAGGAGACTAGATCACACGGTATCTACAGCGCCTTTTGTTGGCTGCCACCGGTGCAATTAAATATCTTTGAGCGTAGTAGTACTGAGGGTGTCGCGCACTTAATCGCCTTACCCACGTTCTTCATCTACTGGGTAGCATGCTTTATCACTTCAAGTAATTACTGGAAACACATCAGAAATAATGACCAACAAGCTCAAGGCATCATCGAAGCTGAAAAGAACCTAACAGAAAGTAAATAAGCGATGACCGCCGCACAGCTAAAGCAAGCTAGAATCAAAGCCACTGTCTGCGCAGAGAACGTCTCCCTGCCGCTACGTTCGCGAGTCTGGAGAGGTATGGCTGGTGAATTTTCAGGTGCGGGGTCTGGGTCATCACTAGATTTCCAAGACCACCGAAACTACGTGCCAGGCGATGATCCACGGCATATCAACTGGCAGGCATACGCGCGCTCGGGAAACTACACGATGAAGCTCTATCGTGAAGAGGTTCGCCCTATAGTTGACATCGTGCTGGATGTCTCGGACTCGATGTTTTTTGAGGAAGAGAAGGCGATTCGTGTGGCGGAGATTTTCTACACCATCGTTAGCACTGCCATACAGGCTGGAGCGGCGACTAATATCCATTTAATCAAGGGAGGCAGTCACCGACAACTCCCTGTCGAAGCGGTGCTCAGCGATCAATGGTATCACACTTCCGCCGAACTGAAAGACGAGCACCCGAACCAAGCACCAAATCTAGAAAACGTTCCACTAAGGCCGAACACCATCCGGGTGTTCATCAGCGACCTGCTCTTCCCAGGCGATGCGAGTCCGGTGATCCGGCACTTCACTCAACGGCAGGGGTCGATGATTATTCTCTGTCCGTTTTCTCAGTCAGAGGCGAATCCAGATTGGCAAGGGAACTATGAATTCATCGATGCCGAGTCTAACAACCGCCACTCGCACCGCATCGAACCCAGCGTGTTGCGCGACTACAAAAAGACCTACAGCAAGCATTTCTCACTCTGGCACAACGCCGCCCTAAAACACCAATCTCCCCTCGCCCGCATCCCCTCGAACCTCGATCTCATGGAATCCCTCCAAATGGACGCCATCAAATCCGGCGCACTAGAGATCTCTTTCTAATTTACGGCTAGCGAATAACCTCTATGTTACTTGTAAGGTAACGATAGTAAATCTCGTATCCACAGTATGCCGTTGCTGCTTCAAAGAGATTTTTACTTAACCTACCTACTTTTTCTTGGGCTGTTTTCGTTGTTTCACTTCTCCTCATGCGATCATAAAAAACTTACCTCTATTGAGTTCACTAATGGCGACATCTCTCAGGAAGTCTACGTCTGGCAGCGGATTTGGACTGATGAGGTGAAGTCTGCGGTGATGACTCACGCACCTGAATTCGATCACACTGTTTTTCTTGCGGCGGAAATTTCTTACCTTGGTGGTGAATGGACCTGTCAGCCATTCCCGCATCCTCTCCAGCACGCCCGTGAGCATCCTGGGGAATATGGCTTAGCATTCCGCATCCATGCCAATTCAGCGAAATCTCGCTGGTCAGAATCTGCTTCTGAGCAGATCTCACAATTCCTCACAACCTATGCTGGTGATGCTAAATCAATCCAGATTGACTACGACTGCCCGTCCAAAAAACTCGCGGATTACACCAAGCTACTCATCCATCTTAAGAACCAATTCCCTGACAAAACAATAGAGATCACCTGTCTTCCAGACTGGCTAAATTATCCAGAGTTCGCCGCACTGCTTCAACAGACTGGGTTGGCCCGCTACATCATGCAGGTCCACGGTGTCTCTGGTCATGGAAAAGGTAGAGCGCTGTGTAATCCTGATCACGCTCACAAGACGGCACTTGCCTGTGCTGAACTAGGCAAACCCTTCCTCATTGCACTACCAACATATCGCCATGCGATTAACTATGGCCAAGATGGAACAGTCCTTAGTATCGCTTCAGAAGGTCACTATCAGCAGACCAGCTACGAAGTTGCTAGTGCTGATCCATTTCAACTCTCACTCCTCATCCAGCGTTGGCAGGAACAACGACCAATGCTCATGCAAGGGATCATCTGGTACCGCCTCCCCGTCAGCACAGACCGTATGAACTGGACCTGGGATACCTTTCAAAAAGTGCGGCATGGTGAGTATCCTACACTTGCCGAACTCGATCTAGCGATCATCACCACAAAAGACGGTTTACAGCAACTCCTGATGACGAACAACAGTAAGCAGCGGCTCGATTGGCCATTGAGTATTCGTCTCGACTGGCAGGGATTCTGTATCGCTAGCCATCTAACAGATCACTTCTCTACTGAACATTTTGAGAGAAGTAAAGGCATCACCATTCAATGGAAAAAGACTTCTCCCTACCCTATCGCTCCCGGGGAAACTATTCATTTAGGCTCATTTAGGTTCAACGAAAACGCACCATCAATAAAAATTTCTACCCCATGAAAACTTCAAAAAAACTTACCCCTATGGTCCTCGTTTTCATCGCTGGTATTGCCATACTCATTGCTTGCGGCCCACACTACTCAACCCGTCTGCTTAATTATAAGTCCACAGTGATCCAGAGCCCAGCTACAGGAGTGGATCTGATGTTTCCTCACAATAAAAAGGAAAGAAATGTTCATAGCCATCTAGAGAATCTCCCCAAGCGACTGCGCGCTACGTATGATGCTGACATTACAGATCTAAAAAAAGCAGCTCCTAACTTAGCTAAAAACGTGTTTGATGCCTACTCTGCTATCCGCTCAGACATGATCATCGCAGCCTGGGACCAGCCAGCAAGTGATCTAGCAATCGAACGACCAAAATCCTGGCTAGATAAGGCGACACTAGATGCTATCCCCAAGGAGTTTTCTATCTACCTCCGAGGAGCTGTCGCCTACCGCTCTGGTCTATCTGATAAGGCCAGAGAACAATGGAAAAACCTGCTCGACCTTCCTGAAGGAGAACGTAAATACAAAACCATTTGGGTAGCTTGGATGCTAGCGCGGACGTCCACTGCCGATGGTGAAGCGATGCAATGGTATGCTAAGGTCAAGCAGTATAAGAAAGACGGATTTCCTGACTCTATTAAAGTCACAGACAGAGACTGGACTGCATTTTTCTCACTCAGAGGCGGAGATTACACGACAGCTCTAAATATTTATATCAAAAGAGGAAAAGACGAAACAATCGATTCTGTATCTGCGGCTAACGACATCAGCGAAGTCTTCTCCCAAGCACTTAAAGAACATCATGAAAACCCGACAGCGATCTTTAAAACACTCGCTAAAAACAAGGATCATTCTATTGCGCTCAGCTATTTCATCTTAAGCCATTTCAAACACTACGTGCATCAACAAGCTGAGATCCCTAATCAAGAGAATAGAAAAAATCTCTCCCTCTGGATTAAGTCTCTAAGAGAATCTAAGCGTATCGACATCGACAAAGAACTAGGTATTTGTGCAACCATAGCAGACTCCATCCATGATGAAAAATCAATGGACCTTTGTTTAAAATCGATGAAGAAACCAAGCACTGAATCACTCTGGAAACAAGCCAAACTCAACACCATCAAAGGTAAACTCACTAAGGCGGCTGAACTCTATCGTCAAACTATTGAGAACATTCATCTGGAGGGTGTGGGTGAAGAATACCAAAGACCCGACTACTACGGAAGCTATCGAGCGGCGGGTACAATAGCCAATAATCGGTATTTCAACCTCTACTCAGAATATGCCTGTGTGGAACTAGGTCTCAAACATTACGGCAAAGCGCTCGATCTCTTTCTGACTGTAGATAACAAGGTTGACGCAGCCTACATCGCCGAGACTCTGCTCAGCCCTGTCGAGTTGTTAGATTATGTTAGAAATTCTAAAATAGCCCAGAGATCCGATTGGATCAAAGCACTACTCACTCGAAAGCTAATACGCCATGAGTATTTCAAGGACGCCAAAACCTTCGCGACCGATGATGACCTCAAGGTTTATAACAAATACATAGATCTATATAGAATCGGTATTAATAAAGCACTGCCTAAGAAGAAACGGGCGCAAGCGCTGGTTTCAGCCTCACGCATTTATCGCAGGCACGGAAGAGATCTCTTCTATCTCGAAAACGGCTGCCGACCATTCATTAGAGTTTCCGCCGCTGGTAGGAAGATGCATGAAAAATATGATAGAACAGACTCTTATGCTAAGCCACTACCATCAGCTAAAGAATTCACCCCTAAAATCACCCCTGATGAGCTAAAACGTATCAAACAAAATTACATAAGAATTTCTCCCATATCTACCACAGAAAGAAATGCGGCGGAGCTCCTCTACCGCGCTGCCATCCTACTACCTAAAAACGATAGCCACGCGGCCAAACTCCTCTGGCAAGCCGGCGACTGGACCAGAGCTGACCCTAAGGTAGCCGATAAATACTATCAAGCGCTAGTCAAGCGATGCCAAAAGACACCGCTAGGGAAGGCCTGTGACAAACGTCGCTGGTTCCTGCATGCGCATGAATTGCAGATGCATTGATTGTGTCTCGCTGTAGTTAAAATTGACCGCAGACCCACCACTCGAAGCTACAACTATTTCTTGGACCCCTAGCAACGCTAGTATTGGTGACTATTTCTATACCTGTTTAGTGACTAGCCACACCAGTAAAGTGGTATTAAACAAAAACGGTATGAAAATTCACTATCCGATTCATCGCTTCCGTAATGAACACCCCTGAAAAATCACAGCTGATACAGATTAAAATAATACCATAAGCATACATAGCGTGAACTTATTTTATTGACTAATAATGGTAAAACTTCAATTTAATAAAAATGAAAATTTTTGCTAAACTACTAACCCCTATTTTTATAATAGCTTCACTCCATGTAGCTCACGCTGTGGCTGTATTGACCCCTACAGGAGGAGACCTATCAATTCATGAAACAGCACCCGCTTCAGGTGCGCCTTGGGAGAATGTCGTCAGAGTTGGCAGTGCATCTGGGGTTTACATAGGTGGTGGTTGGGTTCTTACCGCAAGGCATGTATTTCCTTCAGGCTCTACTTCGGTGACTTATAATGGAACAACATATAATTCAGACAATAACTATATTTTAGATCTACAAGATACTTTCACTATTGATAGTGTGGTTACAACAGGTGATACTGACCTGAGACTATTTCGCATAGAAACTACGATACTAGGACTGCCTACTTTGAATATCGGCACTGTTGCTGGCCCTCCTAGTACTGGTCCTTTTCCTCGTGTTGGTGAAGCTTTAACCATGATCGGCTTTGGTGGAGGAACAAAACGGTGGGGAACGAATAACGTAGAAGAAATAAATCAGGCAGCCAGTGTATCTGGGAGGCCTACAAGAATGATCACAACAGATTACGACACCGCCACCAGTGGCGAAGGACACGCGACAGGTGGCGATTCTGGTGGAGGTGTGTTTTATAATAATGGCAGTAATTGGCAGATCGCCGGCATCATGTCTGCTATAGATAACACTCAAGATCCTGACATCGGCTATCATATCCAGCTGAGTTCCTATGAAACTGAGATTAATGATTTTATTGCACTTAATGGCAGTGCTGCAGTCCCAGAACCCAGCTCTTCCGCTTTAGTTGGCCTTGCTTTTGTCGGCTTTATCTTGAGAAGATCCAGAGCCTAGGATAAGTCACTAGTATTGAAGTTGGAATATACTCTCACACTACCTGTAGATCCTTACTCTCTTTAGAACTATCTGATTCATCAACTAGTTATTTTTAGTGTCCTTGAACTGGTCCAGCCTTGAGGATTTCTGGTGCCACCCCAGCTTCAAATTGCTTAAAGTTCTCGATGAACAACCCTGCTAGATACGCCGCAGTTTTTTCATACTCACTATGGTCTGGCCATGATATACTTGGATCTAACACATCTGACGGAACGCCACTTTTGCTGTGTAGCCAGAAATAAAGTGATGCGCCGCCTGCTCAGGGGTAAGTTTTGCCACCGGAGGAAGCACACCAAAGGCATCACATGTTAGGAACACCACATCAGTGGGCTGCCCCGCTACGTAGGGTATTTTAGCATTAGAAATAAACTCAACAGGATAAGCACCACGGCTATTCTGCGTGATGCTTGTGTCTTCAAAATTCACCTGATGGTGATCATCAATGGTAACATTTTCTAGCACCGCACCGAAATGTAAGGCGTGGAAAATCTCTGGCTCAAATTCTTCTGTTAAATCAATCGCCTTAGCATAACAGCCACCCTCGATATTGAAAATACCATCATCTGTCCAGACATGCTCATCATCCCCGATCAGTCTTCTACTAGTATCTGCAGAAAGCGTGGTTTCACCTGTGCCAGAGAGACCGAATAGCACCATCGAGTCTTCGCTATCCTTTGCTGCCGTAGCGCCACAATGCATCGACAAGTTCCCTACCTTTGGCATCAAGTAGCTCATCATTGTGAAGACTCCCTTCTTCATCTCTCCAGCATAGTCAGTGCCAAGAATGACCATTTCTCTTGCCTCTATAGTGAGATCAATTGACGTCTTAGAACTCATCCCTTCTGTGTGTCCATTCGCAGGAAACTTAGCCGCATTGAGAATGGTGAAATCTGACTCACCAAAGTCTGCAAGTTCCTCATCCGTGGGTCTGATGAGCATGTTGTGCATGAACAGCGCGTGGTATGGCCGCGAACAAATCACCCGCACTTTCAAGCGATGGTTTGGGTTCCAACCAGCGAATGCATCCAGCACGTAGAGTGGCTCTTGAATCCCTAAGTAATCGAGCGCGCGCTCTTTGTTAATTTCAAATTGCGCCGCATCCATGGGGATATTGACCTCACCCCACCAGATAGAATCTTCGCTTTCTGGGGACTTCACCACCCGCTTATCTTTCGGTGACCGCCCAGTTTTATCACCTGAGTAGGCAATGAGAGCACCCTTGTCTGAGAGTTCCGTATCCTCCTCGGTGAGAATGGCTAATTTATAAATTCCGGCTGGTGATGCGATTCTGCAGTATTTATCTTGTTAGCTTTTGGGTAGGACTGTTAGAAAGGGAAAACTCTCTCACGAAACTCACCCCTAACATCTGATACAGTACCTTTGAAAAGACTCCGTATATCTTGCTATAATACGTTACAATACGCGTTTACTAGCCTGCGTTCTTTATCTCTGTGATTTCCTTGTCTATCTCCTTTGCTCTGTGAGCTAGCCAGCTAGTCGCCTCAGCCAGATCCTCGCCATGGAGATTAGGTATATTCTTAAATGCAGCCTCAAGCTCTACTATTTTCTCTATATCGACATCTTGATCTTTCAGCTCCTGGGAGAAATTCATGAATTTCAAGACACCTCGGTAGGCATCTTTAAGACCACCGCAGCGTAGGAACCCAATCTCACGCTCACTACTATGGATAGGCACCAAAAAGTGAATCAAACCAGAAATACCCTCTGCGTACTTCACGTGCTTACCGAGTGTGGACTCACGCATTGACTGGTGTGAGACCTCTAGTTGATCTTTCAGGCCTAGCTCTTTCGAGAGGATAGAATAATATTCACCAGATAACTCATCCATAGATCTAGGATCATCTTGATCCACTGAATCCAACCATAGATCCAACTCTGTCATCCGCTTAAATGCCTCACTTAGAACTCTAAAATGCTCACTCTCTCGGATCTGCTGTAGTATTTGTTTATCAGTCATAAATTTACCCCTTTCTGTATCACAGACCATGATAGTTCATCAACGCAAATTAATCAAAAAAGAATACTAAATAACCACTTTCAAACAGAATCGATCAGTTCCCACATTCTACGAATACTCATCGGAAAAGCTCCAAAAACAGAAATCGTATCGAGCACATAGCGATCATTCGATGCAACCTCCACATCAAATTTCTCGGCATGCTGCGCCACGATCCTCTCGATCACAGCATCCGCTGTCTGATCTGTCCTACTGTACATAACCAGAATATCTAAATCCTGCCGCATCACAGTATCGAGCTTCTCCCCTTTGCCATCAAAGACCAACACCACATGGTAGTCAGATATATCCTGAAAGTGAGTGAGCTCACGGATCAGCTCAAGCCGAGTTCTAGTCGCATGCTGCATGTGGCTCTGCGCTAGTTGTGGGGTCGAAAAAATGGCACTGTGACCATCAACGATAAGAACTTTATCCATTTCCCCGCTATTTTAGTGAAAAAAAAGCCAATCTCACGCGTCATACGGTAAGACTGGCTCGGTAAATCTATTCCTAGAAGACTGAAATTACTTCTCCTCTTCTTCCACCTTCTTAGCGGCTTTCTTGGCTGGTGCCTTCTTAGCAGCAGCTTTTTTCGCTGGTGCTTTCTTAGCGGCAGCTTTCTTGGCTGGTGCTTTCTTAGCAGCAACCTTCTTCGCGGCTTTCTTAGCAACAACTTTCTTCGCTGGTGCGGCCTTCTTAGCAGCTGGCTTGCTCTTCTTCACAGCCACGGTAGAGTTAGCTAGTGCCTTTTTGCGACGTAGGTATTCCTTACGACGCTTTCTCTTTAAAACTTTATTGTATTGTTGTCCCATAATTAGTGTTGCAAGAACTAAGGTCTTTGAAAAATATATCAAGACCAAAATTCATAAATAATCAACTACCTCGACACTACGTTGGTGAATTTCAGGTAGCCACACCATTTCAGACTCTAATATAGCCTCCTGTAAATGCCCTGAAATCACCTCACACTCTATGGTGTTTCAGCTCGCTGCTCTTAGAAACTCTCCACCAAACGGTGGCTGCGATCATGATACCTGCCATAAGATCCAGCGAGACGTGCTGGCGAAGGGCGATCGTGGACCAGAAGATCACCAGCACCCAGAGCCAGACCAAGGGTTTACTCCATCTGGGGAATACTTGAGAGAACTGGACGGCGATAGCGGCGACTACAGAAAGCGATGCGTGAAGTGAAGGCATTGCATTTCTCGGAAGATCCAGGCTGGCTAGCATCTGGTAAATAGCTGGGGCGGACTGGAAGTCGATGTCAGTGCGCAGGACACCATTGGGCATGAATAGGAATACCGCGTGAGAGACTGCTGTCACCCAACCGATCGTATAGAGGTATTGGATAAATAATTTCTTCTCTACGGTGAGTCCCACTAAACCTAACAGAAGATAAAATGAGTAGTAAATCCAGATACTCTGAAAGTTGACAGGGATCGCTCTATCGATAGCGAGCTGGGGTATCCACAGCACGGGAGAAATCTCCACGTGTTGTAAAATAACATAGGGTGCTAGTATCCAGATGACTACCAAGATCCCACTGTACACACGGCACATTATTTGCTTGGTGCTCAGCATCGGATGGATTTAAATTTTAATCCTCTCAGCGCACTCACCGTAATGCCTAGTCCACCTATCACGAAGAGCATGGGAAACCAAATACTGTAGCCTCCACCCTTGCTATCATGCTTAAGTATCGCCTGGGATGGCGCGGCTGGATTCACGTAGCAGATTGCTTTTTTATTCTCAGGGTATTGTCTGATGAGTCCCTCGCTAGACTTCTTAGACGAGCTCCATTTCGCCGCGCGCGGGGTGTGAAATTTACTGGAATACGACCTACCACCAAAATCATAATTATATTCCACATTCCAGCTGAATTCCCTAGTGATGTTCTTCGCTGAACGTTCCTTCACCGCAGACCTGATTACTAGGCAAGGAGTCTCCTGCCACTCTCTGGTCTCGCTGGCTTGGAAAAAACTACTCCCTAATAAATAGACAAACACGGCACCCACAAGCGCCACCGCTAGTCCGATGCCCGCGAGATAGTACGATCCTGCGTTACTCTTCTCTGTGTTTTTCAGCTTTGTTCTCTCTGCTTCCATAATCCTCGTCTAAAATGGTGCTTCTTGAGTCAAAAGCAAAGCTAAACTTGCAATTTTCTATGCACCGCACAAAGTAATCGTATCATGCACGGACAGTTATTATTACTTGGAGTCAAGGGACTAAAACTTTCCTCTGATGAACTCTCACTTTTCAAGAAAATCCAGCCCGGTGGCTTTGTCATCTTTGGCAGAAATGTGGAATCGGCTGAACAGCTCCGCGCACTCACAGACTCGCTCAAAGAAGTGTGCGAGATTGAGCCGCTGATCACTATAGATCAAGAAGGTGGCAGAGTCACCCGCACCCGCTCAATAGCCAATGAACCTCCATCTGCCCAGCAGCTGCGAGAGGCAGGCAATATAAAGAAGGTAGCTGGGCTAATCGCCAGACACGGTATGATCACCGCAGATATTTTACGCCAGCTCGGAGTGAATATGAATCTTTGCCCAGTGCTGGACATCTCCTACGATGACAATTCTGATAATGCGATGCAGGGCCGCTGCTACGGCACTGATTCGCAGCAAGTAATCACCAATGCGGGTATCTTTAATAGCAACCTTCGCCACGGCAAAGTACTCTCCTGCGCCAAGCATTTTCCATCCTGCGGACTAGCGGATGTGGATCCGCACCATGAGCTGCCCTTTGTCACTAAGAGCAAGGAAGAGCTGATGAAATCTGACCTGCTTCCCTACACCGCACTCATGCCTGTGCTCGATAGTATCATGAGCTGCCACGCGCACTTCTCAGCATTAGACCCAGACACACCAGGCCTTCCAGGGTCGTTTTCTAAGAATTTACTGACCCATTTACTACGAAATCAGCTCGGTTTTGAAGGCGTGATCATGACCGATGACTTGGACATGGGAGCCATAGTGAATACGTATGGAAGAGGCCCCGATGTGCAGATGTCGATAGAAGCGGGAAATGATATGGCGATGATCTGTCACCAGACTGACTCCGCCGAGCTAGCTCTCGATGCCATTAAAAAAATTGCCAATCACACCATCGATGACTCACTCATCCGCGTGGAGAAGCTGAAGAAAAAGATCGTCCAGTCCCCTGCCTTCGAGCGAAGGCTGTGGGATAAGTATGATGAAGAAGTCATGCAGCTCCGGATCGATACTCTCGGCGAAGAGGCGGCAAGAAGGACTGATGAAAACAGCGAGACAAAGTTCAGCCCTGTGCAAGATTACTAAACAGGAACATGCCAGATAAAATACCTAGAACATTGCTATCAATCTAGAATAACTGTGAAAATAATACCTCATTGTCATTCAAAAGAGACGATAGAGATTTTATCGAGTATTAAGAGCTGTGCTCTAAAGCAATCGATTTTGAGAACACTAAAACCTAGCCTCTAGGATGGAATTTCTTATGGGTTTCCTTGAGATGTTTTTGGTCTACGTGGGTGTAGATCTGGGTAGTGGAGATATCGGCGTGGCCTAGCATTTCCTGGATCACGCGGAGATCTGCACCGTTCTGTAGGAGGTGAGTTGCGAAGGAGTGACGAAGGAGGTGTGGGTATATTTTAGAATCAATCCCGGCAGCTAGGGCGCGCTGCTTCACAATAGCTCGCACTCGCTCAGGACTGAGTGCCCCACCTCTGACAGAGAGGAATATCTCGGATGATGACTTAGGCTTCAGAAGCCCGGGACGCTCTAATTTCACATACCGCTCTATACAGTCCCTGGCCTGGATCCCCACGGGGACGATACGCGTTTTATTCCCCTTTCCGGTCACGCGGATGAAGCCGTCATCTGTGTCTAGATTTTCCAGTCTGGCTCCACAGACCTCGGATAGACGGAGACCGGAGGCGTAGAAGAGCTCTAGGATAGCGCGGTCACGCTTGCCTAAGAATTTCATGGTATCTATTCCTTCTAATAGTTTCTCAATCGATGACTGATGCACTGAGTCTGGTAGTGTGGCATTTGGCTTAGGAGCTAGGAGCGGCTCGGCTACATCAACCATCACGTAATTTCTGCCAGAGATAAACCTCCAAAAGACCTTGAGATGCACAACGGTGATGCGCAGTGATGATGCGGCTAGTCCCTCTTTCTTCCGACTGGCTAGAAAATCTGCTAGCTCCTCGGTCCCCACATCATTGGGGCTAAGCTTTTTCTGTTCCATCCATAAAGAGAGCTTTTCTAGAGTCTGCCTAACTGACAGCTGATACGATGCAGATAGCCCTCTCTCCGTGGCGAGGTAGAGGATAAAGGAATCGATCAATCGTTCAATGCTCATGAGTCATTTCTATTTAAGCTGGAGGATTCTGTTCTTCTGACATATTTGGAGAATGGACTAGTTGCTCGGATTTGGCAACTATCGGGAGGAAAAGATGAAAAAACTGTATTGCGCTCTTTAATAATAAGAATCTATCCTTTAATGTGATCATCATAACCAATCAATATTAATGCGCTGGAAAGCGTCTGTGTCTATTAGATGACTGATAAAAAACCTTATTTTAAGTTACAGCTCATTGTCTTCATTGCGGCTTTCACCGCTGTACTAGGTGAGCTTATCACTCTCCCGGCTTATTCGCTCGTCATCTGGCGGACTGGGATAGCAGCAGTTCTTTTAGGGCTCTGGATCAGAGGGGAAATAATTACCTTTAAGTTTAAACGAGTGGCGCTATTCACTGGCCTCATTCTGGGCGCACACTGGATGACGTTTTTTGGAGCAGTGAACCTGGCTAACATTTCCATCTGTCTCACAGGGATGGCCACAGCCTCACTCTTCACGGCAGCGACGGAAGCAATACAGGAAAAACGACTCCCCTATAAGCATGAGATCTGGCTCGGTCTGCTGATCATCCCTGGAATTATTCTCATTGCGGGAGTCGAAAGAGGACATCTGTCAGGACTACTCTGTGGGATACTCTCGGCATTATTTGCTGCCATCTTCCCGGTAATCAATAAGTCACTGGTCAGAAAAGGTGCCGCTGCAGAAAGTATCACATTTTATGAGATGCTAGGAGCGATGATCGCCTGTGCGCTATTTAGCATCATCGTAGATGCAGAGTATTCGCACTTCGTCCCGATCGGTATGGACTGGCTATGGCTGGTCGTTCTTGCCGCAGTCTGTACGGTGTATGCCTTCTCACTATATGTTAATTTGCTCAAGTCCTTCAGCGCCTATGAGTCCACGCTGGCAATGAATTTTGAGCCAGTGTATGGCATTATTTTAGCAGCAGTATTTTTCGCCGAACATGAGAAACTACACCCACTATTTTTTATAGGAGCAGGCACGATCATCCTCGCGAACTTGTTTAATCCTGTTTTCGCTAAGCGTAAGCAAACTAGAATCACCCAATCAATGAATTAATCTCGTGCAGCGCGCTTCAGGTCACCCTTATAAACGCTAGATCGACTTGGGCTGTTAGAGCTACTCCTGTCGCTTGAATGACGCGGGTGATCTGACCTCGTTGACCTCGTTGACTGATGCGAGTAAGATGAGTGATTACTATTATGATGGCTCGAGTGATTACGTGGGTTGTAGCTAGACCCTCGGTTTGAATGGTGGTTATAGTATCCCCTTGGTGCTGAACATTGATGGTAACGACCGCCATTTCTATTATACCAGCTACTACCGTTATTGTAAAAAGTCTGACCTCCAAAAGAGACCGTGCTGTATCCGCTAGGAAGCTGAACAAGACCATAATTATTCCCATATCGACCATTATAGCTAGATCCTATGCTACCACTATATCCATGCGGACGAGGACAGCTGATGTATCTGTCATTACCTCGTCGATACCAAGAATCTCTTGAGTGATAGTAGGGATCTCCACCCACATACACTGTTCTATAGCCTGTGGGTAAGACGCTATAGCTAGAACTGGAATAAGTTGACAGCCCACTGTCTGGAAGCACGCAGGATGATACACTAAAAGAAACAAGTGAACAAATAAGGAGAGCGATACATTTATTTTTCATACCATTATCTTACACTCGCATCATCATTTGACAATGACTTTCAATCCGCTCAGCTTGCCTCCTAGAATAAATCCGTCTGCCTCAAATCCCCGCTGAGGGCTATCAAACCCTCATTTTCAGTTGGTTTAATCCCAAATTCAAACCATTCCGTTGGATGATGTTGATCCGCACAGATGAGGTCTTCCACCTTTAGCGCAAGTAACAGGGGTCGGACCGTTTCAGTCGCCACTTTTGCATTATTACAGTCGCTACTCAAATGCCCTAACAGAACACAACTAAGTTTCTCGCATCCTACATCTGCGATGAGTTCACCCGCCTGGGTGTTTGATAGATGTCCGTGCCTGGAGGAGATACGCTGCTTAGTAGCCCAGGGTCTCTTAGTATCTGCTTCTAAAAGATCCTCATCATAATTCGCCTCTATAAATAATGCGTCCGAGCCTTTCAGGTGGACTCTCATCGACTGAGTGATGTATCCCACGTCTGTCAACAGCCCAAACCTAGCCGTGCTGCTTTCTATTATAAATCCTACGGGCTCAGCGGCATCATGAGGGATGGGAAAAGCGGTCACTGATAGATCACTAATCTCAAATGGCTGACCAGTCTGGAATACCTTCCAGCGGATCTCGCTCTTTATCCCCCACTCCAGTGCTTCCTTCGTCAGGGCATTCGCATAGACAGGGATATCTCGCTTACGCATGAAGACATCTAGTCCACGCGCATGGTCGCTGTGTTCATGAGTGAGAAATATTCCAGCCAGTGCATCTGGATCTATCCCGCGTTGCTCCAGCCTTAAGACTATCTGTTTGGCACTGAGTCCCACATCGATCAAATAAACGCCACTGGCACAAGAAATCACCGTGGTATTCCCACCACTCCCGCTGCCTAAAACTGATACCTTCATGCTCACGCTTCGAGTCTGTGCTAAACCTAGCTTCGGCTCAAGTCTGATTGTAAAAATTGCTCATTTTTACGATTTTAACCTTTCGTATTACTTAAAAAGCACACAAGCTACCGCCATGAATACTGTGAGAACACTCATTTGCGCCACGTTTGCGCTCCTCGTCGCTGCCCTCGTGCACTCCTACTCTACTCAAGGAGGAGATAAAGAAAAATCCCTTAGCGATCTTAAATTAGAGCTGGAGAAAGTAAGACTGGAAAACGCCATTAAAAGCGAACGCGCTGCTGGCAATACCAAGCAGAGCCTAGGAGCTCCATACATCAACCCAGTCCCTACTGCGCCAGCTCCAAACGTAGCCTTCGTTAATCCTCCTACAACTGTAAATTCAGAAGCTTCATCTCAACTGGGGTCTTCTGACGTAGCCTTGACGGAAAACTTGAAGCTGAAAGCCGAAAATGCCAAGCTGAAAGAACAGCAGTCTCAGCAAAAATCTGAAAACAGCATCCTTCAAGCAGAAGCAGGTGCTATCCAGAAGGAACTCCAAATCCGAAAAAAACCGGAGGAAGACAGAGCGGCGGAGATAGCTCAAGCTCTTGTCATGGCCAGAGTGAAAGTTTATGATCCAAAGAGCGGTATTATCGTTCTCGATCTCGTGCTCGCTCAGAACCTCGTCACTGGTCAGGTATTAGGTATCCGCAGGGGAACTGCAGGCGGTATCATTGGACGCATAAAATTAGGCAATATCGCGAGCGGTGAAATAGGTTATGCAGATCCAATCGCTGAGTCATTTTTCGGTGGCCCTGTGGATGTGAAAGTGGGTGATGAAATCATCGTCATCCCTTAGATCGTTGGCTTAAAAACTCTCGCTATGTCTCACTACACCATTTCCGAACTCAAGCAGAACACGGGCGAAAACCCCACAACTGCCACCGTAGATACCCAGCTTCAGAAGCGCGTCACTAAGACGACAAAGTCAGGCAAACCATACCTCCAGATTACTCTAACAGATGCTATTGATCAATTCTCGCTCAAGATCTGGGAGAATCTCCCACAGTTTGCTACTATCCAGAGCATCGAGCTAGACGCATTTATTCGTCTCGAAGGCGACTGGATTCAAAACCAATACGGCATCGATGCTTCCCGCTGGCAATTCCGCCTGCTTAATGAGGGCGAAATTCAGAATTTTCTTATTGGAGACCCAGAGACCAGCAAGATCCAGACTCGCGACTGGAACGACATCGTAAAACTTACCACTAGCATCAGCGACCCTAGGCTGAATCAGCTCTGCGCAATGTTTCTAGATCAGCACGGTGAAAAATTTCGGCGAACCGCAGCCGCACGCAAGAACCACCATGCCCGCCGCGGCGGCATGCTTGAGCACGTTGCTCAGATGATGCGCTCCGCAGTTGCTCTCAGTAGCGTTTACCCGGAACTGAACCTAGACTTGCTCATCGCTGGTGTGCTTTTCCATGACTCGGGAAAGCTTTGGGAGAACTCATACCCTGAGCGTGGGTTCACCCAGCCATATGACATGCAGGGAGAAATGCTAGGCCACATACCGCTCGGGATCAGCCTCGTGGATAAGCTCTGGGACCAGATGATTTCCAGCTGCGTAGAAACAACAGACACTTGGGGGAAACTTACCCCTACTAATGACGAGGTGCGGATTCATCTACTCCATTTAGTCGCTTCACATCACGGCACCTACGAGTTTGGCTCCCCCACTCTGCCGCGGACCCCAGAGGCGCAGATCTTACATCATATCGATAATATCGACGCCAAGTTTGAAATGATGAAACAAGCTTACCAAACTGCTCCAGAACTTGCTCCAGGTATTCAGGAAAAGCAGTTTCCACTCCCCGCGAACCTCATCAAGCCCCTCGCCCACATCAATCCAGAGATGGCAAAGGCAAACGTAGTCATTGATCGCACTAACAACGACAAAGAAAATACTAATAACCTCGATCTCTTCTAATTTAATAAAACATTAGAGAACTGACCTATCTTGACGCTCGCAAACAACAGAATTAACTAAGGACAGTTCAGCGTAAACTCAGGGATCACTACCATGAATCTCTCTCCATCTGCCACACCATAAAGAGCACCAGCGGCCTCTCCTGAACTGGCCACCACGTGGTAACTGTTATAGCTAAAAATCTCCCCTGGATTTAGTGTAGGATTCTCACCGATCACTCCACTACCCTCTACAACGACACATTCGCCACCCCCCTCAATTACTAGCCATTTGCGGCCAAGAATCTGTATTTTTTTATCTGATTCATTATAAATAGAAATAAAGTAGATAAATGGATACGGTTTATCTGGTGGACAAGGCAATGAAGGCATGTAAACCACATCATCCACCACCACTCTCACGCCATCTATGTGACTAAAGTCTGCCATTGCTCAACTAATCATTTAAGCGCTTAGCCATAGCCAGCCGTAATACAGCCAGTGGCAAAAGTGAAATCGCAGCCGCGGCGAGTGCCACCTTCCATCCAGGATAAACACGTGCCTTATTCCGGGCCAATCCAATGAGTGCCTGTCTCACTACCACGGACTTATCTACATAAAACATCTCTCTTCCCGGTAGTTCCTTCGCATCCGCAGGCATGGCCACTGAGCCAAACTCGGTGTGTACTGGTCCCGGACAAAGTGCCATCACTGGGATATCATCGCCTTTTAGTTCCAACCTTAGTGCCTCAGAAAAGCTGGTCACATAAGCCTTCGTGGCTGCATAGACAGCAAACTCTGGCATCGGCAAGATACTCGCCAAAGAGCTCACATTTATAATCGCTCCACCACCTGGGCCACGCTCACGCATTTGCGGGATGAGTCTGTGTGTTAGATGGGTCAGTGCAGTCATATTCAACTGCATCATACTATTTATTTTCTCCCATTCGGAATCAGCAAATCGTTGATAGTCACCCATCCCTGCATTGTTAATCAGTAGATCTGGTCTAGCTCCATTACTATCTAGCATAGAGAAAAATTTCTCCCTATCACTGGAAGAAATAAGATCCACTGCAAAATACAATACATCCAGACTAGGGTTTTGCTGTTTCAAATCTGCAGCCAGCTCACGCAACCGGTCTTCCCGTCTAGCCACCAAGATCATCTGCTGACAACGGGACACAAGTTGACGAGCAAACTCTTCTCCAATACCTCCTGAGGCACCAGTGATCAGGACGGAATTATAAGATAACTCTCCTCGTTCGCTCATCATTACTTATGAATAGTTAGTTTCAAAATAATTCAACCACTTTATGGTGAATTAAGCTGGCTGGCTTTCTTCATCCATTTCCACAATACGGAGAGGGATACGTGATACGAGTTCTTCATCCACACTGATATCGATAGAATATACTCCGTCTTCTGGGAATTTGAGTCCTTGTAGATTAAGAATAAGGTTACGTGTCATGAATGGCACATTTTCAGGAAGCTCGATAGGCATGTCAGCCTCGATCGGCATCTTGCCATCAAGAGGTTTTCCATCCGCATCGATAATGTTCACTGAGAATGAATGGCTACCACTGTCTTCAGGAGTGATGCACAGCCGCATCGCCAATACGCAACTGGGATGCACGAGAGGCATGACCTTACCAGCAAGCGTGTCAAATGTTCCAGTAATTACCATCTTGCCATTATAGTCTGCGGCGAAGTCACAGAGAGTTGCTATTTGTATATCCATAATATTATCTAAATTTTTTATTTTGTTTTATGCCTAAGCCAGATCAGAAAAACAGTGTCTAATTTGGCTAGGAGTCAACACAGATATGCCATAATTTCTCGTTACGTAAAGCCCTCTTTTCACAAAACAATTACCTACTCGATTGTATCTTACCCATTCAATGCTGAAATTAGCTCAAAATATTCTGGCAATCTCCCCACATCAGCACCACTCTCCTGCCGAAGCAAACCACATGATTCAAAAATAATGTTTAAACCAAAATGGAAAAAACAAGCCCTTCTTCTCCACAAGGGCTCAATGAAATTTCTCAATTATAAACGAGATCTACTAGAACCAGATCGTGTCACTGAGATAGAATCACGCCGTACCGATCTCAAGTTTGCCATCAAAGCTAGCGACAAAGAAAAAGCCCTTGAAGCAGGCAGACTCCTAGAGAAAACCTGCGAGCAAGCACTTCCGAAATACCGTAGCCCAAATGCCTTCCAAGAAAACATCGAAGTCTTCTTCGTCGCTATCGTCGTGGCGCTCGGTATCAGGGCCTATTTCCTCCAGCCATTCCGTATCCCTACTAACTCGATGTATCCAGCACTCAATGGTATCACCGGCGGAATAAAGGCAGAAAAAGAATGGCCATCATTTCCTATAAGAATAGTGCAGCAGGCCACGCATGGGAGAAACTACTTCTCACTCACCGCGAATAGTAACTCCAAAATCGTCGCCATCACGGACTATCAATCCCTACACTTCTTCCCACGCGTCAGGGTCCAGTTCTCTAGTGGTCAGATAGAAACCTTCTCCGGCTCTGCAACTTCACTAGAGCAAGCAGGACTCACCAAGCTTTATGATGGTCTTATCAAGAAACAAGACCCCGCCTCATGGGCAATACTCAAGCGTAAGTCCATCGATGACCGTGCAGACGCCTACTTCAGAGGCTCTCGAGATTTCGGTCTACCTATTTTTAACAAATACGACATCGAAGCTGGAGCCAAACTGCTAGCAGGCTACACCGAGTCGGGAGATCTCATCCTCGTGGATAAAGTCTCCTACCACTTCAGAAGCCCTAAGCAGGACGAAGTCTTCGTATTCGATACCCGAGGCATCGAATACATCGAAGAATCAAACAGAGTTAACAAGACTCCACCCTCGCACTACATCAAGCGACTCATCGCCACCCCCGGTCAGAATATCATTATCCAGCCAGTGGAGCATGATAATCCAGACTACCCGGATGGTGGAATCCTGATCCGTGACGGACAAAACGCCGATGATCGAGGCATCTTGCGCGTACAATCACTCAAAGATGGATACAATGGCTACAAGCTAATGGGGATCATCGAAAAGCAGCTCGACTATAAACCATCAACTGGGCTCTCAGAATACTGGGCAATGGGTGATAATTCTTATAAGTCTTCGGACTCGCGTGTATGGGATTCAGTGAAAGAATACAACGTCGTCGGTCCCGCGTTCCTATCACTCTGGCCATTTGGTAGTAGTCACTGGGGCAAAATCAAGTAACGAATCGCCTATGTCAGAAGCCAAGCAAATCACCAAAAATGCCAAGTCGAATCTGGCATTTGCATTTGCCTGTCTGCCTAAACAACGGCGACTTGATATGGTCAGTCTCTACGCATTCTGCCGTATAGTAGATGATTTAGCAGACTCACCAGACATCCCCATGGATGAAAAAATCACTGGGCTAAATAGCTGGGAAGCATGTTTCAACGATCACTCAATCAACAAGAAATCACTCTCCCAGACTCAACAAAGTATCCTAGAAATCAGAGATCGCTACAAAATCGATAACCAACTATTTCTTGACCTCATCGCCGGCTGCCGCTCAGACCTACAGCCCTCTAGGCGCTTTGCTGAATGGAAAGAGTTAAAGAATTACACCTACCAAGTCGCCTCCTGTGTGGGACTCATTTCTATTAAAATCTTCGGCTGTCAGCATCCAGATTCAGAGAAATACGCTATCAATCTAGGACATGCCCTCCAGCTAACTAATATCCTCCGCGATGTCGGAGAGGATCTCTCAGACAACCTCCGCATCTATATCCCTGAGAACGACATGATCCGCTTCCAATACTCCGAACGCGACCTCGTGGGTAGAGTTCACGACGGCAGATTTATCGCCATGATGCAGTATATCTCAGAACGCGCTGAATATTATTATATAGAAGCAGAGAAAAGCTTCCACCAGCAAGATGCCAAGGCCCTGCGTTCCTCAGAAGCCATGCGCAAGATCTACTACCGTATTCTCAAGAAAATGCAGGCAGACAACTTCAAGGTGTTCAACCACCGTTACACTCTGTCTAAACCAAAAAAAATATGGCTGCTCATCACTTCTCTTATCGGGCTCTAAGCTCCTCGGTAAAACTAATTTTATAGACTAACTTAGACCATTGCTTCTTTCCTATCACAGAAATCCTCCAAAAATTCCTCTTGAAATACCCACCACTCAATTTAGGTTAGTCACTATGAACCATAAATTATTACTTTCATTATTAGCTGCGAGTACCACAGTTATTTTTTCCTCATGCTCTAATACCGGAGGTAATAATTATCCTGTGGCTAAGCCAATGGTTGACCCCACGACGGGGATTGTTATTAAGGATCATTTTGTGAGCCCATTCCGGCCATACAACCCAATCGTAGCGAAGGGATTTAAGAGCGGTCAGATCGCTGGAGATCCATCAACGATCGAAATCGATCCAGAGACAGGCAAGCCAAACAATACCACGATGAAGATCTTTAAACTTCCATAGGTAGTCATCATTTTTCAAAATCAAAAAAGCCTACCTGAAGTGATCCAAGTAGGCTTTCTTTTTGATTCTGTTAGAAAATAATTACTTAGAAAGGTAAGCATTCACTCCAGCATGGTCTGCTGTCATCGTTGCTACACCTTTTCCCAATCCATAGGGCATCCTTCTCCGTGTGCTTCAAAATGCTGGAGTGCATCGATAATACGAAGACACTCACGGATAGAGCGACCTAGTGGCATATCATTCACCACCTGATGACGGACTTTGCCATCCAGATCAATGAGGAAAAGCCCACGGTAAGCAACCATCTCGCTCTCCACAACATAATCACCATTTCCGTTCACATCAGTATGACCTGCTAGAACATCATATTCTTCAGAGTCTGTTTTATTGATGTCTGCGACGAGCGGATAGCACACGCCCTCGATGCCATCATCTGCTATCCGATTAGACACCTAACGTTGCAGACAACACTTGGTAAACGTTTTTATGAAAAAAAACACGCTATATAGAAAGATAAAACCTCACCTAAGGAACCACAAAAATATGGCTAGGATCAGGGTCTTGTGGGTCACGGACTTTTGTTCCTGAGGGCATCCCATTTACCTCTACCATATTCTGGTTGTAAGGATTAAACACAAATCCGGGTCTTCCAGCAACACGATTTGCCAAAGGAATAGCCGAGTTTACAGGGATTGCTGTCTGGTTAGAACTCACTGGCTGCGTCAATTCTGTGGGCAGAGCTGGAATAGGAAGTTTGATCACGGGCTCTTCTTCTGGAGAGGAACCACAAGAACTCATGATCAATACGACGGCTAGAACAATGGGGAATAAGACTATAGTTTTCATGTGTGTCAATTGAAACTTATACCAAGCAAAGAAATCACGCAACTTTAAAAATGCTAAAATTACAGCATTCAGTACAGAACACTTATTTACTCTAGAATCATACTATGCTATAAAAGTAACAATAAAAATTATTTTACTACAAAATCCAACAAGCAAATAAATGAACCACTTCCCTCTAAAACTCAAACGTGTATTCTTCATATTCATTTATTTGATCACCATTCCTGTCAGCTCTGCTCAGCTGCCAGCGGATACTCTGCAGCTCATTTTCGGAATCGCGCCCAGTAAGAACTCATCTCACGTTACCCTCTCCATGTTCGAGAAAAATGGGGCTGGCTGGCTAAAGATTGGCGCAGCTTGGAAAGGTCGGCTTGGGAGAAATGGACTTGCTTGGGGAATAGGTCTCCACCCCAGAAATATGGAAGGTGTTAGAAAAAAAGAAGGCGATGGTCGCTCACCAGCAGGCATGTTTAGAATTGGCTCCGAATCAGGCTTTGTATTCGGATATGCTCCCATGGTAAAAAAACTCGCCACCCTTCCCTACAAACAAATAACTACCAAAGACCTCTGGGTGGAAGACCCTCAATCACCATATTATAACCGGCATATCCTCCTTCCTCATCAGCCAAAAACGAAGTGGGAAAAAAAGGCTCAGATGCGCCAAGGTGACAACGCCCACTCACTCAAACTCTTCATCGCACACAACGAAGGGACCTCAAAACAACGCGCTACCCCTGATGCAGGAAGCTCTATATTCTTCCACATTTGGAGAGGTGGCGGCAGTAAGCCCACCGCTGGTTGCACTACCATGCCAGAAACTCAGTTAAAGACGATGATTTCAAAAATCGATCCTAGTAAGAACCCCGTATACGTTCTGCTCACTGCCGATGACTCTAAGAAATATAGAGCCACTTGGAAACTCCCCTAAATTCCACTAAAAAATTATTTCTCCCGTTCATCAGGATCCACCGTCGCATCGGCACCGAAGGCTTCAACAGTTTCTGTTAGAGTGCAAGCTGCGGGAATAATGAAGAGTATAACTACGGCTGAAGCCAGAGTTCCCACACCCAAGCTGATCAACATTGGCACCAGAAATAATGCTTGCACATTATTCTCTAAAATCATCGGTGTAATACCGCTCCGCAAAACAAATAAGCCAAATGGTTTTCAAATGGTTTTCATGAAGTATTTTGGCTTGTGTTTCACATCTGAAGGGGGAGACGGGGCTTTCCCTTTCTATCTGCTTTAATCCTCAGTTATTTGGGAAAATCAACCGGAACTTTTACTACCCGCGAAGCACATTTTCTTCAATCTCAGAAACCTTTATTCGTCTCTTTTTCATTGCGGAGTGGTATTAATCCATATGAACGATACCCCCTTTACGCAAGGTTCCATTTAGGAAATAAAATCCATCCCATGATGAAAATAAAAATGCATGGTAACGGATGATGTCACCATGCATATCTATCAGATACTGTTTCGACTAATTCATTTGATTCTAGGCCACAGAGTCCCTGTAGGTGATGAAGGAATCTGAACAGGTGATTTTCGACCAAGGACACGCATCGTAGTTCGCATAGTCTTCAGTAATTTCTTCACCTGCATAGATGTCTCTGAGGCTGACCGAAGACAAGGGATCACCATTACTAGGAGCTCCCGAGTTTGGCACATGCGAGTGATTCACATATCTCGCGTTGTCTAAACAGATGACTATACTATCTAGTTTCGCCGAGTAATAACCATAGAAACTAGCAATATTTAGCAAATTATCCATAGTGTCATTCACATGAGACTCCTGGAGGGTCCTGTAATGAGAATGATTTAGTAGTAGTACATTGGATCGTTTGGATTTCCACCAGATGGTGTCTTTGGGTATATCCTTTTTAGCAAAGAGTCCAAATCCATGGAGCGGGCTTGGACGAAGTTCAACATAGTTATTTAGTAGGCTCGAAGAGGCTAATTTCATTTAGGTTGTTATAGAGTTCTATTCACTTTTTTTCATAACTGACATCTAAACCCTAGATGTTATTACTCGTAAAATAATCTTTTTTAGGAAAAAAGATAGCTAAATTTAGGGGCTCATTCACGCATTTTCGTCTATCACCCATTCCACCTCCTCGGCACTGAGTTCACCATAAATGTCTCTTCCACAGAGTTCTCCTAAGCGCTTTAACTCCACCTCTAACACCTGCCAAGCAGGCTGCCCACCAGCATCTGCCCCTCCACAATGAGTGCACGATGCATAACCCGCGTAGCTGCCTGATTTCTGAGGATCATTCTGTGCATTCACAATCGTTAAAACAGGTCGATCCTCCCATTTCCCAGCCGGCACCAGAACCAGTGGATGCATCCAGCAAGTCAGTGGCTTATGCTGCCATGGATCCACTCCCTCAATGATCGCTAGTTTCTGCAAGCCACAGTATCCCTCATGATCTAAAAAGACACATCGAGTCTTCGCAAAATGCGCTGGAAAATCATCCGCCAGTTCACTGTCCATCGCCTCACGTGTCGCCGTCTTTTGCCCCTTATCAGTGGGAACAATCACTGACTCAGAATCTAACAGACCAGAAAAACTACCTCTAACAACGCTCTGAATATACGCAGCCTCTTCATCAGAAACATGAACCCCATCGTAACAACAAGTCGCCTTGCAGCGAGAAACCTCACAAGGTCTCAGCAAGGTCTCAAATGCTTGATGATCCACTCTAGCCTCCACGATCTGTGGAGCTAGAATTTTAGTAGTCTCGGGAAAAGGAGATACACCCATCAAGAGGCACCTCCCTGATGCACATGATACCTACTCCATGTATCGAGTCCTAGATCATCACTTAACCAGTCCACATTCGTTGTCGTGATCAGCTTCTGAGCATCCTTAGGCAAGTAATCCATCAGAGCATTCCTACGGGTCGAATCCAGCTCACCAAAAATATCATCTAATAAATAGATAGGGAATTTCTGCCCTCTCTCTCTCAAAATTTCACCCTGAGCTAGCTTCAGCGCCAGCGCCATCGTCCGCTGCTGTCCTTCGCTGGCGTAATCGCTCGCGGACATCCCATTGATGAGCAGTTTCACCTCATCACGGTGCGGTCCAGCCAGCGTCTGTCGCTGTCTGCGCTCGCTCTCATAAGTAGCCTCCAGCGCGCTTCTCATATCACCACCACTACCTGAAACATACTCCATCCCCAGCTTCTCATCCACCCCACTGATCGCCACCTGCACCTCTGCCGCCTTCGGCAAAAGCTCAGCCACCACTTGTTCTCTAACAGAACCTAACAGATCCCCATACTCGATGAGTAACCCCCCATAAGCATTCACTTCTTGGTCTCTATTCCCACCATCCTTCAACAGCAAATTCCTCGCTTTTAAAACTCTCCGATACCTACTCAGCGCCACCCGATAGCCAGCATCTATCTGCGAGCAGAGAAAATCTAAATAATGCCGTCTGACACCACCGCTCCCCTTCACCAGCTCCACATCTTCATTCCCCATCCACACCAACAGCCCGCTATTCTGCAAGTATTCCGTCTGGGTATTTAGTTCCTCGCCATCCACAGACATCGTTGCCTTGCCTCTGGTAAAACTTACCCGTAGTGCCCTATCACCAGCATCTCCAGCTACGCCAAAGCCATGTTCAGCATCAAATTTCACCATTGGCTGCATCCGCTTCGACCTCGGTGAACTCAGCCGCATCAGCACACAGACGGCCTCAAGGATAGAGGTCTTCCCCTGGGCGTTATCCCCCACAAACAAAGCTCCGCCTTCCGCCAGATCTATTGAAAGAGCATCGAAACAACGGAAATTTTGAAGTCGGAGAGAATCTAACATTTTCTATTTAGGATACTGGATATGCAGCCGCTATCTTATCCGCCCACTCCCTCGCCTTCTGCCCAAAACTTTTCTCCATCTCCTTATAAGTGATCCCACGCGAGACATTGATCGTATCCGGTGCTGTTCTCCCCTTCCCTGCCATATTCCCTAGATCTCCACCCTGCGCACCCAACCCGGGTATCAATAGAGGAAAATCCTTCACCCTCTCTAACACATCCGCACTCGCATTCGTCAGACCCACCACCATTCCCACATCAGTCTTACGCCCCTCAGCCGCAGCGCGGATACAGATATCCTGCACCAGCTCGAAAACGTATTTGTCTCCATGGGAGGCATCCAGTTTCTGCCTCATAAAGTCCGCGCTCCCGGGATTCGATGTCACCGCAAGCACGTAGATCCCTTTGCCTTCCCAGTCCAGAAATGGCTCCAGCGTGTCATATCCTAGAAAGGGATTCAGCGTCACCGCATCCACATCCCAGTTCTCAAAATAACTCTTCGCATAATACTTCTGCGTCTCACCAATATCCGACCGCTTAGCATCCAAAATCACTGGCACCTCCTTAGGCATCTTCTCTAGCAAGTTCTCTAAAATTTCCAAGCCACGAACCCCCATCGCTTCAAAGTAAGCCATATTCGGCTTAAACGCCGCTGCATACTCCCAAGTCTCCCCCACCACCCGATCCAAAAACTCCGGCACTTCCTCAATCCCTCCTCCATCAAGATCAGGTCTAGGATCTAAGCCCACACACAATCTCGACCCCGTTGCCTTCATTCTCTGCTGTAATTTCTCTCCATAGCGCATGCTGCAGATCATCTTTCCTAGAGCCAAATCTTACAAGCTCAAATACAACGATCATAAATATCATTGCAGATCACCGCACATGTCCCACAATAGACACATGCAAGAAGTCACGGAACAAATGCGCAACTTCCTCCAGTTCATCGCGCTCCAATTCATCAACCACCCAGAACAAGCGCAGCTCAGGGTCGCGGAAGCCAGCGAGACTCACATCCGCTTCCGGCTCATCGTCGCCGAGCAAGACGTTCCGATTCTCATAGGAAAAAACGGCTTCACCGCCAGCGCTATCCGCAATGTTCTCAAAGCCGCCGCCGTCCGCGAAGGCATCAACGCCACCCTACAAATCATCTCCCACGAGGAAGAACACCTGCGCATCTCAGCCCTAGAACAAGGCGAGATCATCAAAGATGAAGACCATCCAGAGGATCAGGATGAAGCTGATGATGAGCATCTAGAGGAATAAATAATACTAATATGGGATACCTCTAATTAATGAAATCGTAATTCCAGCATCTTTCTTTCACGTATAATCAAACTAACGAAAAATAGGGGCAGATCGCTAAAGCTTAAATTCTTGCGAAGAGTTGAAGGAAGTTTAAAGTAAACAAATATTAAATCATTAATGTGTAAAGAAATCTCCAGCAAAGAAAAAGTTAACAAAAAAAGCTTACAGCTAGTGATCGCATCGCTATTCTTGATGTCTTCTTTTGTCTTTGGCTACTTCTCACCCTCCTTTTTAAAAAAACCATCCCAGACAGATTCTCATAAAGAAGTGCTAGCGACCGTTGATGAATTCCAATTAGTAAATACGGAAGTAAAACCAAAACATGCGAATAAAGTAAATCAGCTAAAGGCGCAAGCTCAAGAAAAGCACGCTGAGCCAGTAATCACACATTTTAAGATGAGTGAGCGTCATGATGATATGCTTTCAGAATACTGTTTTAACTGCCATGATGATGCTATTCAGAAAGGAAATATCCGACTAGATAACCTTGCTTCTCTGGCGCTTCCTGAACGCCTTGATGTATTTAACAAGATGCAAGAACAGGTCTATTTAAAGCACATGCCCCCTAAAAAGAAATCGCAACCTACCAGCAAGGAAAGAGATTCTTTATTCAAGTGGGTATCAACAGAGCTGGATAAGCATCAAGCATCTCGACTTGCCGAAAAAATCAGCAAGCCCCATTATGCCAATTACGTTGATCATGAAAAATTATTTTCAGGCGAAATCAAAGTAGAAGCTTTTTCACCCGCACGCTTATGGAGACGCAGCCCCTATCAATTTAATAATTCCATAAGAACCGTATTTGGAGTCCATCAAAACCCCAAAGCTACGATCGGCGAACTGAACAAGATCAACCAACCCTTTAATAAAGGTGGTGGTGAGGGAATCTCTGATTACGCCTCACTATTTTACGCCGATTCAGCGACTTTTGATACCTTACATCGAAATGCGGTCTTCATTGTCGATAGCACCTTATTGATGGCTTTCATCGAAATGGACTATAAAGCTCAGGGGAAAACCATGGATGATTGGAATGCTGATCGCGCCAAAGTGATTAAAAAGCAGGCGGATGTCATTGCTCAGATGATTAAAGACGGAAAGAACCCTCGATATGTCCGAGGCATGCATGGAGAAATCAATCGGAAATACAGATTAAAAACACCGCAAGTATATCGAGACATTATTCTTGCTGACGGTAAGCCAACAAAAGAGATGATGGAGGCCGCCATCAAATATCATTTTGAGCGCACCATTCAGCAGGACGCCAGTCAAGAGGACCTAACAAAATACACGGATTTCATGCAAAATGGCATTAAAGATGCGGGTCCTTATTTTGGACTGCGCAATTCTTTAATCGCTATATTGTGCAGCCCTAAATTCATCTATCGTTCAGAACTTGGCCTAGGTAAGCCGGTGGGCGATGGTCGCACCATGCTATCCCCGACAGAATTAGCCTATGCCATTTCTTATGCTCTGACTGACCAAAAACCGGATCAACTGCTCCTTGAGGCAGCACAGAACGGAAAGCTTACCATAAGGGAGGATGTAAAGCGGGAGGTGACTAGACTACTCGAAGACAGCAGCATCGATAAACCTCGCATACTACGCTTTTTCCAGGAGTTTTTTGGCTATCACCACGCACCCCACATATTCAAAGATGATAAAAGATTTGCCAAGGGATACACTTTTTTCAACTACGCCCAGAGATACGTCAATGATACTGATGTGCTTATTCGGCATATACTCAATGAAGATAAGAATGTTTTTAAGAAACTACTAACAACAAATGAATACTTTGTAGCCCACAGCGGTGATAATAAAGCAGTGAAAATCGAAATTGAGGCTTATCAAAAAATGCATGCTTTTTTCAAAGATAAAAATTGGAAAAAGAACGCTAACGAGTTGATTAAAGAGCATAAAAAATTCGTTCAGTCTCTACATAAAATGTTTAATCATTTTAATGGCAATATGCTAAAATCGACAATGAAACACATGGATGAATGTGAAAAACTGGGAATCCAGTCGTTTGGAGACCGTGTCAAAATTGAAAGGTCTAATTATTTGTTAGCTTATAACCTACCAGCTAGAAAATGGGATTTTCCCATAGAGCAGCCATTCGTTTTAGCAAAGGGTAAACGCATAGGAATTCTATCCCATCCTAGTTGGCTGATAGCCCATTCGCTAAATTCACACACTGACCCGGTGAGAAGAGGTAAATGGATCAGAGAATACTTACTCGCTGGAACGATTCCTGATGTCCCTATTACAGTAGATGCTACTATCCCAGAAGACCATCATCAGACTCTAAGAGAGCGGTATTCTTTAACCGAGGCTAAACAGTGCTGGAAATGCCACGTCAAAATGAATCCGCTCGGATACCCTTTTGAAGTCTTTGATGATTTTGGAAAATGGAGAGAAAAAGAAGATATGGAAGGGCTTCCCAAAATTAAAGGTATCTTTGTGACAAAACCAATAAACTCTAAAGGTTATCTAGACGGAACAGGCGATAAGAAACTCGACGGAGATGTCAAAAATGCTTATGAACTCATCAACCGTCTCGCGGAATCTAAGAAAGTCCAGCAGAGCATCATTCGACATACTTTCCGCTACTGGATGGGTCGTAATGAACTCCTTACTGACTCAAAAACACTCATTAGAGCTGAAAAAGCATACATGAACAATGACGGCAGTTTTAAGGAACTGCTGATCTCCCTGCTAACATCCGATTCATTCATCTACAGAAAACGTCTAGATTTAGAATCAAATTAGTATTTTCTAAACACTAACAAATAAAATAACATGTCGTACTCACGAAGAAATATACTAAAAGGTCTCACACTCGGGTCGAGCTACTCACTGCTATCTCCTGTCCTTGCTCAGTTAAAACTGAATGCTCAAGGAGATGAAAGCAAGCTACCGAAGCGTTTTGTCTTCGTAGTCGTGAGTAGCGGTATTATGCCAAATGAAATTGAGTCGCCATCGCTCAAACCTCTTTTGAAAGACAATGATAAATACATCAATGTCTCTCTCGACAAGCAGACTCTTGATCCATCCATGAAGGCTTTAGAGCCGTTAAAAGACTATCTATCTATCGTTCAGGGACTTTCTGGCAAAATGTGCTCTGGTGGACATACGGGTAACTACGGAGCATTAGGCGTTTGGAGAGCACCAGGTGAGAAAGGCGCTCCCCTTCCCAAGCGCGCCACAGTGGATTCTATGCTAGCGACAATGAATCCCGCAGCGATCAACCACATGGCAACTGGACTGACAGGTGGATGGGGTACTCGTGTTACTGAAGGAGTTGTCTATCCAGACATTTCAGCTGCTGGCCCCCAGAAAACCATTCCTTTCCAGGCTTCACCAGATATTGTCTTTGAGCAGTTTTTCGGCACAGTGGCCACCAATGATAAGTATGCTAAACAGAAATTAACCTGTAAAAAGAATCTCTTGGATTTCATGCATGCCGACATCAAAAAGACTAAAAAAGCTCTCCCTCCAGAGGAAAGAGCAAAGCTAGATCACTATTTGTCTGCACTTGAAGGACTCCAGGGCCAAGATGTAAAAATCGACGCCCTCAAAGCAAGTCTCGAGAAACACGTACCAGAGGTCACAGATAAGTACACTTCAGATATGATGGAAAGCCGTCAGGAAGCTCACTTTGATCTGATAGCCGCAGCGTTGATTTCGGGAGTCACCAATGTAGCGACGATGAAAATCGACAACAGTGCTACAGTTTATAAAGGTCTAGGTCTTTCCGGAGGAAGTGTCCACGGCTTTGGACACAATGAAGGCACTGAAGGGAAGACAGGCTATGAATGCCGAAATACCATCCGCAGCCATCACTTTGAAATTATTGCTCACCTGGCCAAAAAGCTCAAAAGCGTTCCAGAAGGCAATGGTAACATGCTCGATAACACCATGATCATCTACGTCAGTCCTTCTGGAGACAGACACCACGGCAAACTAGACAGTTGGCCTATGGTCATCGTCGGAGGTTGTGGAAATAAACTAAAACTTCCAGGGCGATACATCCAATTCCCAGGCTACGGCAAGCAAAATCATAAAACCATTGGCAACTGGTGGACAAGTGTCCTCAACGCCTATGGTGATCCGATTAAGCATTACGGTGACTTTGATCCCGGTCTAATGAAAGGCGGCCTCGATCAGGAAGGTCCTATTCCAGAAATCATCACTTAAAGTAGAATACTTCCAGTAAAGCATAATGGCTATTCATTACAGCGCAGTCTATCCGCCATGCACAAATATTTCTGCATTAATAGTAAAGTAGATGCTTTAGAAACTTTGAAAACTACCGAACCAGAATACTATTCTTTTGCGGAAAGCTCAAACTGTCTCCATAAAAATTTACGAAGAACCAATCATACACACTGGTTAGAGTGATTAATAATCTTTACCAAAAACAATACGAAATAAAACTTCTAATGACCGTCGCTATAGGATTTTACCATTGTCAGTAGTTGAAGTGTCCTATAGGGCTAAGCAATGCAAACGCTCGCTATCGCGCTGGGATCGCTGATCCTATACATTATCGCTTACAATACTTACGGGAAATGGCTCGGTGAGAAAATTTTCAAACTTGATAAAAATGCCCGTGTCCCTTCAGTGGAACTTGAAGATGGTGAGGACTTTGTCCCGACGAAGAAAGGCATCGTTTTCGGCCATCACTTCACCTCTATCGCGGGAACTGGGCCTATCGTAGGACCAGCACTCGCTGTAATGTGGGGCTGGGTTCCAGCATTGCTATGGGTGCTGTTTGGTTCTATCTTTATTGGTGCGGTTCATGATTTTGGGGCGCTGGTGGTTTCGCTCAGAAATAAAGGGCAGACCGTCGGCGATGTCGCAGGTAAAGTCATCACCCCACGGGTAAGATTTTTGTTTCTGCTGATTCTTTTCATGGCGCTAACATTAGTGCTGGCAATTTTTGGGCTAGTGATCGCGGTTGTTTTCCGGATGTTCCCAGCGGCAATCACTCCATGTATGATCCAAATCCCTCTCGCTCTGATCATCGGTACACTCGCTCATAAAAAAGGCTTCAATATCCTCATCCCCTCAATCATCGCACTAGTTGTGATGTATGTTTCCGTCATCTATGGCGACATCGGGCAGGTGCATGGTTTTAATGAGATGCTCAGTAACTGGTCGCTAATGACCTGGGTCGGTGTCCTGTTAGTCTATTCCTACGTCGCTTCAGTGTTGCCCGTCTGGACTCTTTTGCAGCCTCGAGACTATATTAACTCCTTACAGCTCATTTCCGCACTCGGTCTGGTTGTCATCGGACTCGTTTATGCGGGGATTTATGGCGGTAGCCCTATTGATGGTGTGCGCCCTCCGTTAGAAATTGTCGCGCCTGCCATTGAAGAAAATGTCACGGCAAAAAACTTACCTCTGATCTTTCCCTTTTTATTCGTCACCATCGCCTGCGGAGCTATCTCTGGTTTCCACTGTCTGGTCTCTTCAGGCACCTCATCGAAACAACTTAAATGTGAATCCGATGCCAAGTTCGTAGGCTACGGCTCCATGCTCACAGAGGGATTTCTCGCCGTGCTAGTGATCCTCGCTTGTGTCGCTGGACTGGGGCTAGGATTCACTACTCCCGATGGAACAATTCTCACAGGAATCGATGCCTGGAATACAAAATACGCAGACTGGGGGAGTTCAAAAGGCCTTGGAGCTAAGGTCAGTGCCTTCGTAGTTGGCGCGAGTAATTTCCTCACGGCGCTCGGTTTTAGCAAGGGATTCTCCCTCGCTCTCATGGGAGTCTTTGTCGCATCATTTGCAGCCACCACTCTCGACACTGCCTGCCGACTTCAGAGATATGTAATGCAGGAATTGATTGCTTGTTTCATAACTAGAGGAGACCAAGAAAGAACCAAACCTCACCCGCTCACCAATAAACACTTCGTGACAATCATCGCTATTGTCATCGCATTCGGCATCGCCTCTATTCCAGCACTGCCTGGCTCAGATGGTCTGCTAGGAAAATTTGGCTCTGGCGGAGTGATCCTCTGGCCACTCTTCGGCGCGATGAATCAGCTTCTTGCTGGACTGGCATTCCTAGTGATCCTCTTCTGGATGAAACGCAAAAATCTACCCATCTGGTTCGTCGCCATCCCTACTGTCTTCATGCTCATCATCCCCGCTTGGGCGATGCTCTATCAAGTATTCGTAGCAGCGATAGGATCTAACCTAAGCTGGATTGAACAAGGCCAATGGTTACTCGTTGGAATGGGACTGGCTACTATTGTATTAGAGATCTGGATGATCTGGGAAGCTATTCTGGGTTGGAAAAAGTTGCAGCTAGACCAGATTTAGCCATCCCACCGTTATGCTGCCTCTGTCACGTCATTGGTCCAGCACGATGAAACGTTCTGAAATAACATCGTTTCATCATCCGATACAGAGAATCCTGCCAATAACCAATCAGCCAATGACTAGTCAACGGCTCGCTGAGCCACTTTTTATTCTCGCTTTTACTGAGACAATATAGATGCTCATTCCATAATGATTTTTCAAAGTCTATTAAGAGACACGGAGATAGGTTCTAACAGTTACATGTTAGACACGGGCGATTGTAAAATAGTATTCGATGCAGGAATGCATCCTAAGCAAGAAGCCGGGGAAGCGATCCCTCAGTATGATGAACTCCAGCATAACTCAGTGGATGCCATTTTCCTCACCCATAGTCACCTCGACCATGCAGGAACACTACCGGTATTGATGCGTGATCAACCAGACGCAGAAGTCTATATGACAGCAGCTACGGCAGGACTAACAGACGCCCTACTGCACAACTCCGTGAACGTCATGCAGAGCAAGCGAACCGAGCTAGGCATCACCGAATATCCACTCTACGGACACCGTGAACTTGATAGACTAGAGACACGCTGGCGCAAGCGTGACTATGGCGAGAGAATCGATATCACAATGGACACCTCCGCCCAGCTTTACGATGCCGGGCACATTCTCGGATCTTCCGGTGTGATGGTGGAAAAGGATGATCAGCGGGTATTCTATACCGGCGATATTAACTTCGAGGATCAAACGCTCATCACTGGGGCGAAATTCCCAGAGGAAGGAATAGACACCCTAATCATCGAGACCACCCGTGGATCGGTACCGCGTGATCCAGCCTACGAGAGAGAAAAAGAGGAGCAGAAGCTTTGCGATGCTATCTTGAAAACTCTTGAAGGTGGTGGATCAGCGCTGATTCCTGTCTTCGCTATGGGCAAGACTCAAGAACTATTGACAATGCTGCACAAGTTCAAAGAGAGCGGCAGAATCCCTGAAAAAACGCCAGTATTTATCGGTGGCCTTAGCACTAAGATGACCATCCTTTTCGATGAATTCGCAGACACTACGCCACGCCAGATGCCTGGATTCCAGATCTTTAGAGACATGGATGTGCGCGCGGCCTCTAAGAAAGGCTCACGCAAACCGGTCGTCTATCAACCAGGCGCCATCTACGCGCTATCGAGCGGTATGATGACCGAGAAAACCATCTCTAATGGCTTTGCTCACGGATTCATCTCTAATCCTAAAAACTCATTACTATTTGTAGGCTACGCCGCTCCGGACTCCCCTGCTGGCGCGATCCGAGCCTCAAAGCAAGGCGACGTAATAGAGCTCAGCCCTGACCTTACCCCGGTGCAGTTTAACTGCGATATGAAGATATTTGATTTCTCCGGGCATTCCGACAGAGAGGCGTTGCTAGCCTACATGCTTAAGGTCGCACCGAGAAAAATGTTCCTCGTTCACGGAGACATCGGAGCAAGCGAATGGTTCCGTGACCAGTTGGCTGAAAAGCTACCTGATTGCGACGTCATCATTCCAGAGCCAAAAAAAATCTACGATCTAGACCAATAACCATGCACACCCTATCCAAAAACACACTACTCACGATAACCGCCGTGGCAGCATGCCTCTGCGCCGGCTCCTCCACACTCCTCGCTCAGGACAAAATACAACTACCTATCGATATCTCAGACCTAACCGCAACTGACAAAATATCGGCAAAGCAAGACATGAGCTACGGACTAGGGTTCCAGAATGGCGAGCAGTTTGCCTCCTATGGGTTCATTGCAGATGACATCGATAAAGAAGCTTACATCAAAGGGCTCATCACCGCACTGATGAAAAAAGACTTCGGCAAAGATCCAGGCATTTATGACCAGGCGATGAAAACCTATGACAAAATTGTATCGATGCGTGAGCGCGGACTTGCTGAGGCCAACGAGTCCGCTGAGAAGGCATTTATGGCAGAGAATGGTAAGCGCAAAGGAGTCGTCACCACTGCTAGTAACCTCCAGTATGAAATCCTCAAAGAAGGCGACGGCGAGAAATACACCCCACCAGAAGGAATAGCCAATGGGATGGATGCTGCGACTCAATTTCACATTAAATGCACAGGCACCTTACTCGATGGAACTCTCTTCATGAAGACACCTGGTGATGCTCCCTTACCATTTGACTTACAAGTCATCCCCGGACTCGCTGAAGCATTGAAAATGATGCCCGTGGGATCCAAGTGGAAGCTCTATATGCCGGCAACACTAGGCTTTGGCGATATCCGCCAGGGGCCAAAGGTTTCACCAAAATCAATGCTCATCTATCTGGTAGAGCTCACCGAAATCAAGACTAGAGCACTCCAGCCTAAAGGACCAAAACCACTGGTTCCTAGATAAAAACCTTCTAACAGACATGAAAATACGGACAGGAATAGGCTACGATGTGCACCAGTTTGCACCCAACAGAAAGTGCATCCTCGGCGGTGTGGACATCCCCTCTGAGCTAGGCCTACTAGGCCATTCAGATGCCGATGTACTCTGCCACGCTATCGCAGACGCAATACTAGGCGCGCTGGGGCTGCCAGACATTGGCTATTATTTTCCACCAGATGACATATCTATTGAGGGTATTTGCTCACTGAATATCCTGAAAAAATGCCGCGCACTAGCGGATGAGCATGGAGCAGAGATTCAGAACGTGGACTCAGCGCTCGTGGCAGAGCAGCCTAAAATCATGCCCCACCTAACAGAAATGAAAGCCAATATTTCCCAAGCCCTAGGCATCACGCCAGAGCAAGTAGGTGTCAAGGCGACTACCAATGAGACGATGGGGTTTGTGGGTAGAAAAGAAGGTATAGCCGCCATGGCGACCACCTGCGTGGTAATCTCATGAGCAACATCAACATCAATGACCTCCCCAAAGATGAGCGTCCCAGAGAAAAGCTCGCCAAGCACGGTGCCGGATCACTCAGCGATGCCGAGCTCATCGCCATCTTCCTCCGCGTTGGAGTCAAAGGCCAGAGCGCGATAAAAATAGCTAAGCGACTCCTCGTCACCTACGGAAATCTCAGCCAAATCAGCAGGCTAGAGCCGTCTGATCTAGAAAAGGAATTCGGACTAGGTCCAGCAAAAGCAGCCCAACTCTGTGCCTCATTTGAAATAGCCTCCCGCATCGCGCGCGAATCCGTTATTTCCACCCCCATCAACAACCCTCAAAATATCTATAATGCGATGGTGCCGCAGCTCAGGCTCCGCACCACCGAGAGCCTCCACGTGATGCTCGCAGACACCAGGCTCTGCCACATCCGCACCGTCACCATCTCCCAAGGCACCGTCAACCAAACCACCTGCCACCCGCGCGATGTCCTCCGCCCAGTCATCAACAGCCAAGCCCACGGATTCGTCCTCGTCCACAATCACCCCTCCGGCGACCCCAGTCCCAGCCGCGCAGACGATGAAATGACCCGCACCATCATCAAAGCCGCAGACCTCATGCAGGTCAGATTCGTAGATCACGTCATCATCGGCCAGTCCATCGATGGTAAAGAGCCCTACTATTCGTATAGGGAGTCTGGTGACGTGTTTTAGGAAATACTACTTATCGCGCAAATTGTGAGTAATTCCGCTTAAACGCGATCGGACTTCTCAAATCTCCCTACTTCAAGATTCTTTCTGACATTTCCTGCGGTGAAAATTTCGCCGTTCATGGCAATGTAGATTCCTGGGGGCATGGATTGGACGGCGCCCATGGCCAGGCCTAGGTTGAAAACTGCATCGGTAACGCGAAACCTGGCTGGCGAAAGCGCTCCGGTAATGACGATAGTTTTCCCCGCGATCCCACCCTCGCTGATGAGATGATCGGCTGTTTGGCACATCGTATCGGTGCCGTGGGTGATGAGGATTTGGTCGTAACGTGAATGTTCACATCGCTCGCGGATATGGGCTCGGTCCGCATCGGTCAGCTCTAGGCTATCCTTGCGCATTAGCGGCTCTAAATCATATTCTGCATGTACTCCAGCATCCTGAAAAATATGTGGTATGGTTGGCTCGCCGATTTCATATTCTGAGGTGGCGTCGAAGTAGATTTTATCGATTGTTCCACCAGTTGTGAGAATCTTAATCATGAGTTTTTCAATAGATTTAACGATTCGGCTACGCTGTCTGCGGCATCCAAAAATGTTGGGAACTCGGGTAACCATCCTAGCTCTAATATTTTTTTAGTAGAAACCCGTTTATTGAGTCCCGACCTTAGTGATGCAGTGGCGGCAACTGAGGGCGGCATGGCTAAGGAGAATTTCTCGCAGAGCGCGGTGTAGGTTTGCTTTAAATTTAGATTGGTAGTTTCTGAGACGTTGTAAATACCCCGAAGATTATTCTCTAACAGAAACAGGCAGGCACTGGCTCCATCACGGTGGTGAATGTGGTTTAAAATTCGCTCTCCCTGCCCCTCCATAGTCGCCTCACCTGAGAATAACCGGTTTAGTAAGTAGGACTTCCCTTCTCCGTATATCCCAGATAGTCGCACGATGGTTCCATTGGCTTCTAAAATAGCACGCTCGGCTTCTAACAGGACTTTTGCGGTCTCGCTATTAGGTTCTGTTAGAGACTCCTCTGTGACGAGTGATCCATCCTGCTGGCCATAAACTGAAGTACTTGAGGTGAATAGAACATGTGCATCAGAAAAGACTTTTGTTAGGTTTCGGCAGCCTTTCTGATAGGTATCGATATAGCATTTCAGCCTCACCTCAGCGGATGCACCTCGCCCTGAAGATGCGGATGCGCAGTGGATCACATGACTTGGGAAGCTCTCATTAGAGGTGAACTTTTCTGCTAGCAACTTCACCTGTTCGAGGTCAGAAATATCTACCGCGAGTTCGCTCGACCTCGATGCACTGGTTACTTGCCAGCCTGCACTCTGAAATTCACGCAAAATCTCCTTCCCCAGATACCCAGGTCCGATTATTAAGAGATGACGTTTCATTTTCTGTTAGAATAATAAGTTACCAATCCTTCAGTTACGGCATTCACATACTCGCGGAAAATGGAGGGCCGTAGCATTCCGTTCAAGTAGCGGAGACCTTCGTAGTCACCTTGAATAATACGGGCGTGAGTGTCTGCTCCGTTCATCAGGTAGGGTTCGTAGAAGAGCACCGGGCAGAGGTAGGATCTGTTAGCCGCTAGATTTCTCGCCCAGAGATAGGGATTTTTATCCACGTTGAGTGCACGGTTCGAAGCGGGGTCATACTGGTAAGGTTTCAGACCGGTATGAGCGGTAAAGGCAGCCGCAGCATATGAACTGAGCCGAGCCTCTTCGGGGTGAATACGCTGCAGTATTCTCTGCATCATGGTGAATCTTTGGTCATCTTTAGCCACCTCACTATCCATGTAGGCTCCATTTAAAATCATGTGAAAATGTTCCTCTTGAATTAGCTCTTCACTCTTTATCCCTGCGTTAAAATGCAAACACAACACTAAGTCTGGCCGGTAATCATTATTCACATGCTTGGCACGCTCACGGATCTCGCCTGCTCTGTAAAATAATTTTTCACTCGCTCGCCTTATCGCCACAGGGGTCGCCCAGAGATTAGTTTTGCTCATTATAGTATAGGCATATTTGTCGTAGTCATCAGGCCGGTTAGGATTAACAGGAGAAAGATATTCACGAGTAAGCGTTACTTGGGCACCTAGAATTTCTAGCTGTTTGGCTAGCATATTAGCTACCTTAAGTGTGAGATTCCCTTCTTTAACCGGCGGGGTGTCCTTGTAATTAAACTGCCGTTCCTCAACCTGGGAAAACTTCCCACCGATATGCCCAGGGTCGACCACTATCCTCAGCCCCAATAATGGTTTCACGGGATCCTTTACGATGACTTCATCACGTTTTCTCCAGAACTTCGGAGGGCTCTCTTGTTTCACTTCTGAGGCGAAGAATAATTCAAAAAGCTGCGCGCCATCCTCTGCAGACGTCCTGATCATTGCTGACTCATCAGAGGTGGTGATCCAGTCTCTCCACTTTCCTTCGAGGGTATATACTTCCTCTAGTTCACGCTCGAAAACCTTCTTACTGATCGTGTGCTGATACTGCTCTAGCTCGTTCCAGTCCGGAGTGGTTGCCAGATCGGTAAGATGCTTATTGTATTCCTTAGGGACTTTATCTTCTTGTTTAGTAACCGATGGATCCACCTCTATTTCTGAGAGAGTTTCTTTAAGAGCCGTCTTGTCTCCAGTCGGAATATTAGAGATCTTTGGTGGGTTCGCTGACTTGATCACTCCCTGCGTCACAAAGGCGATCACAAGTGCAAGAAGCACTAGTGTCACTTCAAGGGCATATGATTTTTGTTTCTTTGCGCTCATATATTCTGGTCTCTGGTCGATTCGTGTGTTTTTCTGTCTACGGTGGTTTAAGTCTAGTACTCCGATAAGTGAATAACGGAGTACCTACTCTGCTGAAAACTTTATACGACACTCAGATCAAATGCGCATTCTTTTTCTTGGAGATATTGTTGGCGAGCCCGGCAGAAAGGCCGTTATCCAACAACTCTCAAACATCAAACGCAAATATAGTATCGATTTTTCCATCGTAAATGGAGAGAATTCCGCTGGCGGCAGAGGCATCACGCCTAAGATAGCCAAAGAACTCTTCGCAGCAGGCGTGCAGGTTATCACCACCGGCGACCACGTCTGGGATCAGCGCGAGCTTCTAGATTACCTTCCCAACGAGCCTAAAATCCTCCGCCCAATCAACTATCCTCCTGGCACACCAGGCAATGGATCAGTGGTGCTTGAGACAGAATTTGGCAAAATTGCGGTGCTCAATGCTCAAGGAAGAACGTTCATGAATCCCCCACTAGAGAACCCATTTACCATTGTAGAAAATGAGGTGAAGCGCCTGACTGACGAGGGAGTGAAAATCGTTTTTCTAGACTTTCATGCCGAGACTACTAGCGAAAGTATCGCGATGGGGTTTCATCTCGATGGGACAGTCTCTGCTGTAGTGGGTACTCACACGCACGTGCAGACAGCCGACGAGCGAATCCTCCCTAAAGGCACCGCCCACCTGACCGATGCTGGGATGTGTGGACCAGAGATTTCCGTGCTAGGAAGAAATGTAGAGAGTGTGGTCTGGAGATTTAAATCCGGCCTACCAACCAGGTTTCCCGTGGCCAAAGGACCAGTAAGACTCTGCGGAATGATCGTCGATATCGATCCAGAATCAGGACGCGCCACACATGTAGAGCGCTACAATCATTTACTATCGCCTAGTGAAATGGCATAGTCTTACAATATTAACTAATAATCTCTTTTCTTTTCTTTTTTTTACTGCATATTAATTCGGTATTTTAATTAGAAAAGACACTACTATGAAAACTATTACCACTCTAACTGTAATACTGGCAATAAGCCTACTGACCCCTATACTCGCTCCCACAGCGAGCGCTGAACCTCGCAAGGTCAATGGTATCGCCGCAATTGCCAATGGCAGAGTCGTCACCATCAATGAAGTAGCCTTCATGCTAGCACCAATAAGAGCGCGTCTCGCCTCGAAGCACCCACGCATGGGTGATGCTTACATGGCAGAGGTGACTGAAAGTAAGGGGAAAATCCTAGATGAGCTCATCAACCGCCAACTGATCATCCACGAATTCAATGATATGGGTGCGCAGATTCCAGACCACGCGATCAAGGCAGATATAAAGCGCCAAATTGACCGGCTCTATGATGGCAGCGAGGTGAAATTCCGCGAGCAATTGAGTAAATCTAATCTTTCCTACTCCAAGTTTTTTAAGCTCACTAAGGATAAGTTGATCGGCCAAGCAATGCGCGCCCAGCACTTCAATGACCCCACACCTGCTACGCAAGATGAGCTGATGGCGGAGTATAATGAAAACAAGAGTGATATGCGAGACCGCTCGAAAGATCAGATCGACTTCGAAAAAATCTATATCCCCCTCACCAATAGCAAAGATCTACTAGCTACACCTGAGACTCAAAAAGAATTTGCAGAAGAACTCATCAAGAAGATCAAACAGGGTGCTGATTTTGCGGAATTAGCAAAAAAACATTCAACAGACGCCTATGCTGACAAGGGTGGCAAGAGAACTAATGTGAAGCGTACTGATCTACGTCCAGATGTCAGCTTCGCACTCTTCACTGAACCAATAGGAACCGTAATAGGACCGATCCGCCTAGATTCAGGAGGCTACCAGATCATCCGCGTCACCCGCCAGATCGATGGCCCCGCACCCAGCTTAGCCAGAGTAAAACCACAGTTAGAGCAGGCAGTGCAAAACAGAAAGTCCTCTGTTAGATTCAAACGTTATCTAGACAGGCTTCGTAATAAGGCGTTGATTAAGTATAAGTAATCGCTGAGATTTATTGAAAAAACTAATCACAAGAATAATCACAAAATAGGCCGGTCTAATTATTCAAATGGTATTAATCCAGATTAGAATAAATGACCTATCCACCATGGTAGTTGATTACTTTAATTTCACTTCGACTTAAATCTACTACACAACCCACCACCAGCCACCACATCAGCGAGTCTGTCTGGCCTGGTGCCATTCATGATGACGGTTTCTATACCAGCATCTACACTGCATTTCACCGCTTGGAGCTTGGTCGCCATGCCGCCGATAGAAAACTTACCTCTATCTCCGCGTGCAAAACTTAACACGGTATCCACGTCCGTTATCTCTCTAACAATTTCGTTAGTTTCAGGAGAGATGAGTCCATCAATAGTAGACATCAGAACTAGCATATCCACCTCTAACAGAGTTGCGACTCTAGCTGAGAGCATGTCATTATCACCCACACTTATTTCCTCTACTGCTACCGAATCATTCTCATTGATGATCGGAATAATATTGCCCATTTCTGATAGTTTGGTCAGAGTATCACGCACTCTGCCACTTCTGGCATCGTCATTTAAGTCATCGGCGGTGAGTAGCAACTGCGCCACACTGATACCGAAGTTTCTAAACAAGTTCTCATACGCATGCATGAGCCGAGTCTGCCCCACCGCTGCGCAGGCCTGTCGGGTAGGGACGTCCGATGGATACTCCTTTAGTCCAAGACCAGAAATACCTGCGCCCACAGCTCCGCTAGAGACGAGAATCACTTGATGGCCATTTTTTGAAATATCTGCTATCGCTGTCACAAGCTTCACTAGCGAGGCTCCATCCAGCTGTCCATCGCTCTCTCTGGTGAGTACGCCGGTTCCTACTTTGATGATGATTTGTTTCATGGGTTATTCTATGATGATGGCTCTTGCACTGTATATCGCTTTACAAACAGCTGGGAAAATTTGCTTCTTTCGGCTGACCACGTTCTTAGCAATGATCACTCCGTCGGCACGGTGTTCGAATGGCAACTCACTGATGATGCGTTCATCACCTTTTGCTAAGATCAAACTGACATGCTTGGTGATATCAGTGACTGCTGCTATCGCGAGATCATACCCTTTATATCTGCAAAGTTTCTCCAGCTCTTCTTCTATTTCCGCCCTACGATCATCAAATCCATCCAGCCTAATCTCCTCAATCTGGGTGATGCTGATATTCTTACCCGATTCTTCAAATTCTTTTCTATCGGTATGGATTAGCTCCTTCGCGGTTCCCATGTGCAGCAGCGACCCAGAAGCGAAGAAGTCATGCGTAAACTGTTTCGCATCCACGCCCGCTATCTCACAGAGCCATTTCAAAATATCTCTATCTAGATCCGTCGTCGTGGGTGAAGTAAGATTTAGCGTGTCAGAAATCAGTCCAGCGCTGAGGCAAAGTGCGATCCCTTTAGATAATGGAGCGGCTCTGTCTCTGAATTTCCGCGCGATGAGTGTCGATGATGATCCTACCGGTTCATTGAGAAAACGGATTGGTTCACGTGAAACGACATTTCCACCCAGTCTATGGTGGTCGATCACCTCTACCACCTGTGCTTCTTCGATTCCCCGCACCGCTTGCGAGTATTCATTATGATCCACCATAATGATCTTGGTCACGGGTGGAGCTACCAGATCAGCCTTAGTGAATACCCCGATGAGCTTTCGGGTGCCTTTCTCTACCACGGGGAAAACCTCCTGATTTGCCACACTTAGTTTCCGGCGTATATCTGACACCGCTTCATCTGCATCCACACACAGAAATTCACCAGCTAGCGCAGTGTCAACCATCCGCGAGCAGCGAATCAGCTGCACCGTCGTCGCCGTGTCGTAATTGCAGCAAATAATCTTCACCCCTTTCTCCCGCGCCAGTTTGATCATATCTGGCTCAACACCAAATCCACCAGTCACCACCATCATCCTTACTTGGCTTTCTATAGCCACTTTTTGCAGCTGCCTTCTGTTTCCGCAGATCACGAGCTGCATTTTAGAAAGGCCGAGTGCTGCATCTCTGATTAACCCTGCTCTGGTGGATTCCTCGCTGGACGCTCCTACAAACATGATCAGCTCCTCTTCATCGGTAGTCACTTCAGCTCCCACTGACTCACCCTTCAATGATTCTAAAATCTTCTGGGGTGAGACGAACACCGTCTTCACAGCCTTACTGCCAGAAACATCCTGTGGCATTAGCAACTGCATCAGCTGAGTGAAATTTAGTATCCCACGGATTTCACCATTGTCAGAGACCACCGGTAACGATTCCATTCCGCTCTCCTGCATCGCATTATATACTTTAAGAAAAGTGTCCCCCTCAGAAACATTTACAGTGCACTGATTACTGATCAGCTCGGCGGTAGTACGGATATCCGTCACTAGCTCAGGTTCGCCCACCTCAGCTTGATCCAGCACCCATTTCACCCGACTAGGGATAGTTCCACAGCGCAGCGCCACGGCATCCTTCCCCTCGGCCACACGGAGATATTCCGCATAGCCTACTGCCGCGCAGATGGCATCAGTGTCTGGGTTTAAGTGACCGATTACATAAACTGGTTCTTGGCTAGTGAGAGTCATTTTTAAATTGTCTGTTGTGAGGGATTAATTATTCGCCAAATATTTACTGATTTATGATCATTTGCAATCCCCAGTTTACGATATGCCAGAGTTTTTTACCTTGGTTACTCCGCCGCACATCCTACACTTTAGCCATGAAGAGAAAGATCCACAGCGTCACCCACATCACAGTGAATGATTTCTACCAGAAATACGCGGACAAGCTAGAACTGACGTTGCACGAGAATAACCACTCCCAAAGCTACGATCTAGACCGCAAAATCACCGAGCCCTCTACTCACAGACCCGGTCTAGCGATCACCGGATATCTCGTGAATTTTGCTTTTGCAAGGGTCCAAATGTTTGGTAATTCTGAGCTATCTTATCTGAACTCACTCGACGCAAAGACTCTCCGAGAGCGCATCCTAGCTATCTGCGAGGCAGATATCCCATGTATTGTGATTACTCAAGGGTCGGAAATACCAGCTTCCATCGCTACCATTATCGCACCTTTCCGTATCCCTATCTTCCGCACCACAAAGAAAACCATGCACTTTTCTAACCGTGCTGCTCTTTGCCTAGAAACAGAATTTGCCCAGACCACCTCCGCCCATGGATGCATGCTTCACTTCAAAGGCTTCGGTGTTCTCATCAAGGGCAAGAGCGGCTCAGGTAAAAGTGAGACAGCTATCGGTCTTGTGGAGCGAGGGGCAGCACTCATTGCAGATGACCACGTCAATATCCGTAACGTCGGCGGCGAGCTCACCGCTTACACCAAAGATTTTTCTAGAGGTTTTATTGAAATGCGAGGGATTGGTATCGTCAATGTGACCAACATCTACGGACTAGGCGCCATGATGCCAGACTCCAAACTAGACCTCATCGTAAATCTCCTCCCTCACAGCGATCTCAATGAGGTTGATCGAACAGGCATTCACCGCAAAACAGAAGATATCCTAGGAGTCGATGTCCCCTATGTGGATATCCCCGTTGCGCCAGGCCGTGATACCGTTAGAATGGTTGCCGTTACCATTCTTGAATTACAGCTCCGTAGACTAGGCTACGATATGGCTGACGAATTTAATAACAGGCTGAATGAGAAAATCAAGAACGATAACCCTGCAACAGACTAATAGATAATAAATTAAGACTTTTTAACCCTCACTGAAAAATTTCCCTTCCACTAGCTATTTTATGCCTCTAAGCTCTTGTTATTAATTGAACATATAAAACTATCAACCGTATGCCTAATAAGGAAATCACAATCACCAATAAACTTGGAATCCATGCCCGCCCCGCAGCTCAGTTCGTAAAAACAGCGAACAGGTTCGAGGCAGAGGTCTCAGTCGAGAAAGATGGTGAAGAGATCGATGGAAAAAGCATCATGGGACTAATGATGCTCGCTGCCGGTCACGGCTCCATCATCGTCATCTCTACAGAGGGAGCGCAGGAGCAGGAATCCCTAGATGCCCTCGTAGCACTCGTAGAGAGAGACTTCGAGGACTAGCATTTCTAGATCATCTCTCTATCTAACCATTAATAACACTATCAATAGTGTTAGCTCAGATATGCCACTCCATACATCACATAGAGAAACTATTCTACAAGGTACCGCCGTGTCACCCGGCCTTGCCTTCGGACCTGTGCATGTGATTGCGCGGGGTATGATCGCCCCAGAAGTTTATGAGATTGCTCAAGAACATATTGACTACGAAATTTCACGTTTCGAGGCCGCCATCGGCAAGACAAAGGTTCAGCTCAGCGGCATCCAGAAGAAAATAGAAGAGATCTCAGGAGATCATGAAGGACTGATCTTCGAAGCACACATCCTCATTCTGGAAGACAGTTCCATTCTCAAAAAAGTAAGAGAAGGTATTTCCAGTCGACTCCAAAATGCGGAATTTGTCTACTACGCCGTCATCCAGACTTACTGCGAGGCTATACGCCGCATGAATGACAAATACCTTGCCGAGCGTGCCACCGACATTGATGACGTAGCCCAGCGAGTGATTAGAAATTTCAGCTCAGCAGATGATGCGCACAAATCAGAAGACCACAATCCGGAGCATAAGCACATCATCGTCGCTTACGACCTCAGCCCATCCGACACTGCCACCATGGACAGGCAGAAGTCCATTGGCTTCATCACTGAGCAAGGCAGCGTAAATTCTCACACCGCCATTCTTTCCCGTTCGCTCGGCATCCCCGCCATTGTGGGACTGGAGAGCGCGGTCATGAGTATCAAGTCTCTCACCTTCATTATCCTTGATGGTTACTCAGGCCAGGTGATCCTCAACCCTAGTACTGCCACTATCGCCAAGTACCGAGAAATTCAGCGAGTCAAAAAACAACGGGAATCTGAGCTCGATGAACTCAAGGAAATCCGCACACAAACCACGGATGACCGCGCTATCATACTCTCGGCAAATATCGAGTTTGAACACGAGCTGACCTATGTCGAGAAATCTGGAGCTGAGGGCATTGGCCTCTTTCGCACCGAGTTCTACTTACTTGGTGCAGGAGAAATACCAGATGAGAACCGCCAGACCAGAGTTTATAAAGAGGTAGCCAAGCGCACGCAGCCGCACCAAGCCATCATCCGTACCCTGGATGCTGGTGGTGACAAGCTCCCCGCCGAGCCTCTCCCTGAGCCTGAACCAAATCCATTTCTAGGCTGGCGCGGCATCCGCGTCTCGCTTGCTCGTCAAGGCATGTTCAAGGAACAACTCAGAGCCATCCTCAGAGCTAGCGCTCACGGTAAGCTCGGCGTTATGTTCCCACTCATATCGGGCCTAAACGAGCTACTCACGGCCAAGGATATCCTCAAGCAATGCATGGATGAGCTAGACGCTGGCGGCGTCCCATTCGATCCAGACGTAGAGGTCGGTATGATGATCGAGGTCCCCTCCGCCGCCCTCATGGCAGAAGAACTAGGCAAGCACGTGGACTTCTTTTCCATCGGCACCAATGATCTCATCCAGTACACCCTCGCCGTGGACAGAGTAAACAAAAACGTCTCAAAACTCTACAAGCCCACCAACCCAGCCGTCATTCGTCTGATCGACATGACCGCTCAAGCAGCTAGGAACAATGGTATCTGGACCGGCGTCTGCGGAGAAATGGCGAGCGACCTTAACCTCACTCCCCTCCTCATCGGACTAGGAATCGATGAGCTATCTGTAGGAACCCACCAGCTACCTAAGATCAAAAAGGCCGTCCGTTCACTTCACTATGAACAATGTCAGGAACTTGCCAAAAAAGCCTTAAAATGTAGATTCAGCAACGAAATTTACACGCTTACCCAGGACATGGCACACAGTAGCTATCCTTTCTTGATTGATTAGCCAGTGGAATGCATCATCACCCGAGCTAGTAGAGAAAGTGGTGAGTAGTGGGCCACTCTAGCGCTTGGGTTTGCCTCCACTGAATATCAACTAAACGCAGACTAATAATACAGTTCGGCTTAAAAAAATGCATTTTTCAGATTATATCGACGGGCAAAAAACAACTAAATCTAAATGGTTTCGTATTCGAATGAGATATTTTATCACAGCTCTAGTCCTTATATCAACAACACTCATCATGTGCTTTATTTTCAGAGTCGGATTACTTAATACTGGATAAAGTATGCTTAGTAATATTGAAGCTAATCAGGCATCGGAAGATCTTTCACGGAAAGCTAAGCTAATAGAAATAGAAGCAGAGTCCAAGGTAGCATATAACACTGATGTTGTCTGGGTAGAGATATCTAGAGATCAACAAGCTCTATTCTCCAAGATCTGTCTCGATTATGTTTCTTGGGATACTCCACTATCATTTATAGGAACACCCAACGGTAATATCAAGGCATGTGTTCCGGTTAATCACAGAGAACAAATCCTAAACAAAATGAAGCAAATCGAAGAAAAAATAAAGTCAGAAAAATAAAGAAAACATGCCCAATCAGCGGTCATATTATTCGTTATCTTCCGAATGTATTCACCCCCACGACACCCAGCAATCTGTGCTTGCTCGTGAATCTAGTTGAGAATAGCATGAAGGCTCACCCAATACTTACTACTATGAAAAAAAACTGGATCCAGCATGTTAGAACCACAGTAATATTAGCTATCTTAACCCTTAGTATCTGTGGCTCAATGAGCTTTATTAAGGCAGCTCCAGAGGAAAAGCCCAATATTGTTTTCTTTCTCGTCGATGATTTCGGTTGGGGAGCGCTCTCATGCATGGGAAGCCCGTTCCACGAGACGCCGAACATCGATAAGCTTTATAAAGCTGGCATGACTTTCTCCAATGGATATGCCGCTTGCACCGTCTGTTCACCTAGTCGTGCTGCTATTTTAACTGGCTGCTATCCGGGACGAACGAATCTAACAGATTGGATCGCAGGACACCAGAGACCAGGCGCAAAGTTGGCAGTCCCGAACTGGAATATGAAGATAGATCATAAGCGTGTCACACTAGCTGAGGCTCTCAAGCAGCAGGGTTACGCCACGCAGTTCGTCGGGAAATGGCACTTGATGCCTAACAAACAGCCCGAGCTAATGAAAGATCACTACCCTGAGTCACACGGATTCGATGTCAATATTGGAGGCCGCGAGTGGGGCCAACCCAAGGGCCGAGGGAAGTATTTCTATCCATTTGATATGCCCAATATCGAAGGTGGTAAGAAGGGCGACTTCCTGACCGACACATTGACCGATTATGCGGTTGATTTTATCGGCAAGCATAAAGCAAATCCGTTCTTTCTCTATTTCTCATACTACACGGTTCATGGCCCGATCATGGGGAAGCCGGAGTTGGTAGAAAAGTACACTGCTAAACAAAAATCTGGTAACTTCAAGGGATACAATCCCGCCTATGCCGCGATGATTCAGAGCCTTGATGAAAGCGTTGGTCGGGTGATGGCCAAGCTTGAGGCGACTGGTCAGGCAGAGAATACGATTGTGATTTTCACAGCAGACAACGGCCCTGATAAAAACATCCATACTGGTGGGTTAAAAGGAATCAAAGCTCTATCCTATGAAGGTGGAACCCGGGAACCATTCATTATTAAGGCTCCCGGAGTTAAACCTGGGACTAGTAGTGACGTGCCTGTGATCGGCATGGATTTTTACCCAACGTTATTAGAAATGATCGGTGCACCCTTGAAACCAGAAGAGCATCAGGACGGTGTCAGTCTGGTGCCCTTGCTCAAGGAAACTGGCGACATCGAAAAACGCTCGCTCTATTGGCACTACCCTCATTACCATAGAACCAAGCCCTACGGCGCAGTGCGTAATGGAGACTGGAAACTGATTGAGTTTTTTGAAGACGGTGCCCTCGAACTCTATAACCTCAAAGACGACCCTCAGGAGGAAAACAACATTGCCCAGACAAAGCCGAAAATGGCTGCCAAGCTGTTACAGGAACTAAAAACTTGGCGCAATAGCGTGGATGCACAGATGATGACTCCAAATCCGAATTTCGGTAAGGTCAAAAAGTCTAAAAAAACCAAGCGAGAAAAGAAATAACCTTATACCATCTTCACAGTTATTCTGGACTAATCGTAATATTATAAGTCTCCGGGGCTGAATGGAAAGAAACCAGCCAAAATGCTAGCGGCAGACGACCTATGGCAGCGTAAATAATACTAGCTAGATCAATATCCCTTCAACTCTTCTTCAGTAAATCCACCACCGCACTTGCCTGCTTTAAATGTATCCCCAGGTGGAAGCCAAACAAGATGTGGAACTGGTGCGCATTGAATGTCCCAAAAATAGGATGCTCGGCTGTTGCCGCTGTCTTTAAGGATTCATACTCAGCGATGGCGGCCAAGTATCCTTCCACGCTCGCTATAAATTGATCGGTATCTGATTTCCCGAAAGGCTCTCCGAGACCTGGCATGACATCTTTTTTAATATCAAAATTTTTGTATTCGTCTGAGGATTCTCCTGAGAGTAATGAGATAATACGTGCTTTCAAGGCATGGTTCACGATGGTGTTATGCTCGATGTTTTCACAAAGGCTCCATTCACGCATATCCTCGTCCACCCCTGACATTTTATCCACCTTAACTCGTTGGCAAGCCTGCTCATCTGTCAGCTCATTTAACAAATCCAGATAAGCTTGTAGATGCGCCTGGATCTTAGCAATCCCTTGCTCTCGTGAAGTCATCCTAAACTTCCACTGAATCACTTTTCTCATTATCCAAGATGCTGCCATAATTTAAAATATCACAATAACCATATTTCACAACGTTCCCCTATCACCTACAGCGAAAGAAGAAAATGGCTGTGTTTTCATCTGATGTTTTTTAGTAGCTTTGACTCCCAGCCGCAGATACTGTCTCGCACTACTCCATGACGAGTTGTGTTCATCTCCGCTACCCTACCGCTGTGGCTTTACTGGATTTAGTAGAGCATCCACTGTGAGGGTCGCAAATGAGCCGATTATACCGGTGAACCGAATCCGTCCCTGCTGGTCGATTACGTAACTGTGGGGTGGATTTCCCACACGGTATTGCTTGAAAATAAGTTGTTGTGGGTCTGAAATATTTTTACTGCTTGTCTGAGATTCTTTTTCTAGCTCGCGGAGGTTTACCAATTGGTCTTTATTAACTCCGATGAGGGCGAAATTTTTCCCTGCATACTGTTTCTCTATTTTACGCATCAAGGCTAATAACTCGATGGTTTTCTCGACTGGCATGTCAAAACTTGACCAGAAGACCAGCATCACCACTTTGCCTTTATACTGAGCTAGATTCACTGGAGCGCCAGAGCTATCGGTTCCTGATATGACCGGCGCAGGACTACCTTTACTAAGGTTTTTGAGACGATGCACCATCTCCATGGATATCTCTCCAACGTTTGTCCCACCCACTTTTTCATCCTTGGAGTTAATGATCGCTTGCTTCACCAATGAGAGGCGACGCGCGTTGTTCACGGCTGAATCCCCCATCTCGCTTAGGACGATCGCGAGTGAAATGGCTGCAACTCCCTTCTGCTTTGGGTCTTTAATTGTTTGATGTGCTTTCTCTATGAAGAGCTTCTTCGCCAGCACTGTCTGTTTAGAAACAGCCACATTATAGCAGAAATACCCTAGATCAACTGCATCCATGTGAAACTTGTTCGCATAGTCCATGATGAATTTCACATCCTTCTTACCAAGTGATGTGTTAGCCATTAGCCAGCCAGCATACTTAAGCGCCCATGGTTTTTTCAGTTCGGCACCGACTACCTTGATCATGCGTGATTTATAGTCCTGAACATCCGGTTTTCTCGCCACTATCTGGCGCATCATTTCCATTGATTGTGCACCTGCTAGTTCAGTTTCCCATACACTCATTTGTGTCTTGTGCTCCTGCAAGATAGCTTCTGCCTGTGCTGGCGTGCCTGCTTGTGCAGAGAGTGTTACGAAAATTGAAAGCCAAATGATCTGAAAGTATTTCATGCCCATGTCGCTGAATTTAGCTCCAGATTCTCTAATGACAAGCATTCAGAAAATAAATGTAAACAACAACATTCATGCTCATCTCTAGCTGGCATAGTTCAGAGTTCATTTAAATGATTATAATCATCTTCTGGTGATTGTGATTATAGTGGGATAATCAGAAACTACCAAGTAGCATTTATGTTTTCTCGCTGATCATCAACTATTAAGGATGACGGTATCTCCATTTACCTAGGCTGAGGAGCTGGACTTTTACTTTTGTGATCCCATTGGAATAAAAACCTAGTCGTTTAGCACTACCGATGGTGACATCAATGATCCGGCTTTTTATATAGGGACCACGATCAGTGATCGTTAGTTTTTCTGAACGTCCGTTGCTCAGATTAGTAACACGGACCTGACTACCCATAGGTAAGGTTTTGTGTGCAGCAGTATGAGCATTATTGTTTAGACGTCTGCCACTAGCTGTCTTATGACCATTATTTGTCTTTGTATTGTACCACGAGGCGACGCCATATTCGAGAGAGAGGGCTTTAGTTTTTTGAGAAAGTGCTGGATTATTGACCGATACGGGCTTTGTGCCAGATTTCTTTACCAGAGAATTTTCGTTATCAGCACATGAATTTAACAAGGATAAAAGAACGATCATGTGGAATATATGGATGATTTTCATTCATACTGATGTAAACTATTTCAAATCTCTCGTCCAGCTTCTCCATTTAGTCCCCCGTATTTTTTATCATGACGAATCCTCTTGCACAAATGCCATTAATCCCTCATAAATCACGCACCCACCCTATTTTTCCACTAATGAGAACCATTCTTAATAAGGCTTCAGCCTTTCTACTACTGTGCTTCACAGCAAATGCTGCGGAAGAAGTCACTATCTATTCATACCGTCACTACGAAGCTGACCAGAAGCTATATGAGCAGTTTACTGCTGAGACTGGTATCAAGGTCAACACATTGAAAGCTAAAGCGGATGCTTTAATCGCTCGTATCAAGGCTGAGGGAGACAAGTGTCCCGCAGATCTCTTCATCACAGCTGATGTAGGGAGTCTGATAAAAGCACAAGATGATGGCATACTTCAGCCAGCCACCAGTGAGCTAATCAAAAAGCAAGTTCCTGAGTCACTCCGCGATAGTGAGGACTTCTGGTCAGCCTTTACGGTTCGTGCGCGAGTTATCGTTTATGCTAAAGATCGCGTGAAGGCTGGTGAAATCACTAGCTATGAGGATCTGACTAAGCCGGAATGGAAAGGCAGAGTCATTGCTCGCTCATCATCTAACATTTATAACCAATCGCTGATGGCATCATTTATTGCAAAGCACGGTGAACAGAAAGCTTACCTCTGGGCTAGAGGAGTGCGCATGAACATGGCACGTGAGCCAGAGGGCAGTGACCGCGATCAAATGCGTGCCGTAGCAGCCGGGATAGCAGATGCTTGCATCGTGAATACTTACTACATGGGACTACTCGTAAATTCCGCAGATGAAAAAGATCACGCTATAGCGGAAAAGCTAGCGATCTGTTTCCCAAATCAAGATGGTGTGGGGACCCACATTAACATCAGTGGCGGCGGAGTTTGTAAGTATGCTCCAAATAAAGAAAACGCGGTCAAGTTACTAGAGTTTCTTACCGCCGCTAATGCGCAATCAGTCTTCTCCGAAACAACTAGCGAATACCCTCTTGTCCGTGAAAATGCTACCTCTGAGTTATTGAAATCATGGGGGCCATTTAAGGCGGACCCTCTCAAATTAGAAGTCATCGGTAAACACCGCAAAGCCGCCGCGAAAGCATTCCTAAAGGCAGGCTGGAAATAATCTGTCTCTGTGCGTCACTTCACCCACAAAACATTTAACAAACTCAGATCTCTTCCATGGGTTCTGAGCGTTTTGGTCATCGCTATTTTAGCAGCGAGCCCGCTGTTCTTCATCTATAAGGAAGTCCAGCAACCCACTCAGGAAATGTGGGGATTCCTCGCTGAGGAGATAGAAAACCCAGATAGTCCGACCGGTGAAAATGATCCGTCACCGCTACAAAATTATGTGACTGGCTCACTGATCATGTTAGCTGGCGTGACCGTATTAACTCTCATCATCGGTGTTGGTTGTGCTTGGCTAGTGAGTGCGTTTCGGTTCCGTGGCAGAGCACTATTATCTGTGCTGCTTTGTCTACCGATGGCGATCCCTACTTATGTGATGGCAGTGATGTATAATGAGCTTTTAATGACATCTAAATACTCACTTTTTATCTGGGTGCGAGAAAACTACTCCCCTGCTGCTGCTGCTGATTTCTCGATCTACTGGAAATTCACACTCGCGATACTGGTGCTATCATTTTCGTTTTATCCCTACGTTTTCATCGCTGCTAGAATGGCATTCAAAAGTCAATCTGCGGCTTATCTGGAAAGCTCCAGAGTGCTTGGGCACGGTTTGGGCAGCACCTTTCTGAAAATTTCATTACCGCTTGCTAGGCCGGGTATTATCGCGGGCCTTACTCTGACTTTGTTAGAGACGATGAATGAATTTGGTGCGATGAAGATCCTCGGTATAGAGACTCTAACGACCGGGATCTTCTCTGCTTGGCTAGACTTTGATGAGCTAAATTCTGCGGTGAGAATATCCGCTATCATGATGGTTCTGATCTTTATTATTCTCCTTTTCGAGCGCCTTCTAAGAGGCAGACGTAAATACCACACACACCGCTCCTCAGCTTCAGAGTTCCATGGACTCGCACCGCGGAAGCTCACAACGGCCTTCATCTGGACAGTCTGCTTAGGGGTAAGTTTTGTGACGTTTATTTTACCTGTGGCTAAGCTGGTGCAACAGGCAGCACTCGCATTACCAGATCGAGATCTGCAGCCATACCTCGACCTAGTGCTCAGTAGCTCATGGCTTGCAGTGAGAGCATGCTTTGTGATAATTATCGCTGCTATCTTGCTCGCCTACACGGTACGTATCATCCCGAAATGGTGGATCCATCTTAGTGCGAAGATCAGCTTGTTAGGCTATGCCATTCCTGGGGCGATACTAGGAGTCGTGCTGCTCTCGGTGAAGGGTAGCTTACATCACTCGGCGGATGATCTCGCGCAGTGGATATTTCATAGCACGGTGACTGGCCTGATCATCGCTTATGCGATCCGGTTCTTAGCGGTGGGCTATAACCCTATTGAAGCTGGATTTAAGAAGATAAACCCACATCTTGATGAGGCGTCTGGCTCACTAGGAAAAAGCAGGCTGACCACATTATTTCGGATCCACCTCCCACTGTTACGCCATTCGTTTCTGGCGGCAATGGTGGTCTTATTTGTGGATGTGATGAAGGAACTGCCTCTAACATTGATCCTAGGACCATCAAATAACGATACTCTGGCCACTAAAACTTACGGTCTCTTTGCCGCTGAAGAACGTATTCCTGAGGGTTCTATCCCAGCATTAATCCTAGTGGTGACCTCATTACTTGGACTGCTAATCATCTCTACACTTCTTAATAAAAAACGATCATAAAACAATGGATACCACTCTAACAGCCTCTAATATTTCTAAATCTCTCGGTGGAAAAACGGTGCTCGATCATTTCTCACTCACACTAGAGGAGAGCGAGATCATCGCACTGCTGGGTAATAGTGGCTGTGGGAAGACCACGTTCCTGCGCATTGTGGCCGGACTAGAAACTCCAGATAATGGGACCATCCAAATTTCAGGAAATGATATCACTCTGCAGGCAGCTGAGAAGCGCAATATAGGGCTGGTGTTTCAGGACTTCGCACTATTTCCACACATGTCTGTTAAAAAAAACATTGTGTATGGACTACACGGACTTGCTAGGTCTGAGCGCAAGGCAAGGGTGGATGAGGTGCTGCAGCTCACTGGGCTGGAGGAAGTCGCGGAACAGTATCCACATCAGCTCTCGGGTGGTCAGCAACAACGTGTCGCTCTAGCCCGTGCACTTGCTCCTAAGCCATCGCTAGTGCTGCTAGATGAGCCGTTTTCAAACTTAGATGCATCGCGGAGAGATCATCTCCGTAAACGAGTGCGCGAGATTCTAAAAGAATCCCATACCCCTGCAATCATCGTCACTCACGACCAGGCAGATGCAGATTTAGTGGCAGACCGTGTGATCACGATGAGTTGAAGCGAAGCTTCAGCGGTAGGGTTTGATCACCGAGCAAACCGAAATGGTTACAGATGTAACCATCTCATGAAGCTGGTAGATAGCTTACTTCACAATCCTAGCCAGCAGATCGTTCATTCTGTTCACCATGTTCTGTGGATTTTCCATCATGCCTGCTGCTAACAGAGCGTTGTCTGTAAGCTGTTGGGTGACCATTGCAGCTAGTTCAGCGTCAGATTCTTTCAGAGTAGAAAGATTCTTGATGACTTGGTGCCTAGGATTCACTTCGAGGACTACTTTTGCCTCTGGCGCATCTTGGCCCATGGCTTTCATCATAGCGCGCATCTGAGCGTTTGGTGCATCTTGAGGTGCAAGTGCGGCGACTGGGCTATCGACGAGTCGCTTGCCAGCTTGCACTTTTTCCACGCGCTCACCAAGAGTTTCTGCCATCCAGCTTGTGAGAGCTGTGAGGGATTCTTCATCGAGGGATTCGCCTTCAGTAGCTACATCATCTAGCTCTATATCTGCACGGTCTGCACTGACTAGCTTCTTCCCTTTGAACTCAGGCATGGTGTCGAACACGTATTGGTCAACTGCATCTGTGAAGATGGCGACTTCGATTCCACGAGCCTTGAAGGCTTCTAGGTAAGGGCCATTTTCGATCACATCGCGAGATGCTCCCACGATAAAGTAGATCTCGTTCTGGTCTTCCTTAGCGCGGTCGATGTATTCAGCGAATGAAGTTAGCTTGCCTGAATCGGTCATGGTGGACTCGAATCTCAATAGAGTAGCGAGTGACTCCTGGTGCTCGAAGCTGGTGGCGATTCCCTCTTTAAGGAATCTGCTGAACTTAGCGAAGAACTCCTCGTATTTCTCCGAGTCTGTCTTGGCTTGCTTTTCGAGGAACTTGAGGAATCTCTTGGTGATGAGCTTGTTGAGCTTCTGGATGAGCGCGCTGTCCTGCATGCTCTCGCGAGAGATGTTGAGTGGTAGGTCTTCGCTATCAATGACACCCTTTAAGAAACGTAGCCATTCTGGGAGGAGGTTCTTAGGCTTAGCATCGATGAGGACTTTGCGGCAGTAGAGCGAGACTCCTGCTTCCATCTGGCCCATTCCGAACTGCTCTTGGTTGTCTTGCGGAACGAAGAGTAGCGAGTTGATAGCAAGTGGTGCGTCTGCACTAAAGTGCATGGTGTAACGTGGCTCATCCCATGCGCCGGCTACGAACTTGTAGAACTCGGTGTAATCTTCGCTAGAAATGTCACTCTTAGATTTAAGCCAGAGAGCTTCTACCTTATTAACGGTCTCTCCGTTAAGATTGATTGGGAAGGAAACGAAGTTTGAGTATTTCTCCAGGATCGCTTTGATGCGGTCTGCCTTAGCAAATTCTTCCTGACCTTCTTTAAGTTTCAACAAGATACGGCTACCGCGCGGAATGCCTGAGCTGTCCTCAATGGTGTATCCTGTGGACCCATCACTAGTCCAAACAAGGTGCTCCCCTGCTTCTGCATCCCAGCTGTGGGTGTGGACTTCTACTTCATCAGCTGCCATGAAGGCACTGTAGAATCCTACTCCAAACTGCCCGATGACGTCTGCGTTGTTCTCCCCTTTTTCCTTCAACTGCTCAAGAAATGCCTTGGTGCCTGAGTGAGCGATAGTGCCGAGGTTCTGCTGGAGCTCCTCACGCGTCATTCCAATGCCTGAGTCAGTGACAGTGAGCGTGTTGTTCTCTTCATCAGTCGTGATATTGATTTCGAGTGGCAAATCAGCATCAACGACGCTGTTGTCGGTGAGTTGTCTCAAACGAAGCTTCTCAAGTGCATCAGCTGCATTTGAAACTAGCTCACGAACGAAAATTTCTTTATCAGTGTAAAGTGAGTGGATAACGATGTCCAAAAGTTGCTTCACTTCTGCCTGGAAGCCGTGTTTTTCTATATCTGTTGTTGCCATAATGATTGTGTATTTTGTTTCTTAGTTACTTAGATGGCGGGAAGATAGTGCTAAGCGACAAGTGATCAAGTCAAATTTAATGAATCTTTAGGAGTCGATCAATTCTGTATAACCCTGCTTATGCGCATACACTACTTGTCTTCTTTCGTTCAGCTCATTAGTATTAAGGCCGCCACTACTCTAGATAGCCTAAAAGCCATTTAGTGGAGAGTGAAATATAACCAGCGGACCACAGGGGTAGCTCCTTATTTTCGAATCACTTCAATTTCCCGTGTCACTCCACCTAGATCTTTACTATCACCTGTAACCTCATGCTTTCTCAACCCAATCATATTGTTACCTGATATAACACAAAAATCATCATCTTTTAAAAATGAACCACGTGGAAACCAATCAATCCTATTTTGCTCTGTGGGTCACGGTAGTCTTTGAAATAAACTTCCATGAGGCTAAGTAAATAAACAACAGTTTACGATGCGCTAGATCAATTGACAGGTCATGCTTCTTTAAAATCACGCCTTTATAACCAATACACCCAGCTATTGATGTATCTATGCTTCTTTTAACTGATGGCCTCCTAGGTATTTGTTTGCTTGTGGCTGGATTTTTTGTAACATGCTCACTAGAAAACATGAGTGAAAGTTCTAAGATGAAATCTGAATCTAAGCCTGCCTTCGCGGTGGAGATCCGTAATCTAGTTAAGACATACCGGTCTTCATTTAAGCGTGAGACGTTTCGGGCGGTGGACGATGTGTCGCTGAGTATAGCAGCGGGCGAGGTGTATGGACTGATCGGCCCAAACGGATCCGGGAAATCTACTACGATGAAGGCTCTACTGGGACTGGTGGCTCCTACCTCTGGAATCTGTAATGTGTTTGGCTGTGACGCGCGGAGGGTGGATGCACGGAGTGAAATAGGGTTCCTTCCTGAGAATCCGTATTTTTATAAGCATCAGACAGCGGCTGAGACGCTGAAGTTTTATGGTAAACTTTGCGGGATTAGAGGGAAGGAGTTGAAGAATAGAGTCGATGAATTATTAGATCTGGTATCGCTAAATCATGCCAGGAACCGAAGACTAAATGGCTATTCTAAAGGGATGCTACAGCGTGTGGGCCTCGCACAGGCATTGATTCAGAACCCTAAACTGTTGGTGTTAGATGAGCCTACTGCAGGGGTGGACCCCATTGGTTCTCGCGAGATTAGAGATTTGATCTTTCGGCTGAAAGAAGATGGTGTAACGATTTTTCTGTGCTCTCATTTACTAGAGCAAGTGCAGGAGGTTTGCGACCGGGTGGGGATTATTTTTGAGGGTCAGATGGTGAATGAAGGGACTCTGGAAGAGCTGACATCCATCGAGAGCCAGCATGAGTTAGTGATAGAGAATGCCGACGACAGTCTGCTGGAGTCGATCACTGAACTGGTGAAGCAGCATAGTAGTAGCGGAGCGAAGCTGGTCAGCAGTGGCAAGCCGAGGTCTTCGCTTGAGAAATTATTTATTGAGACCGCAAATAGCAGGATTAAAAACAGTAAGGAGAACAAGTAACATGGCTACAAATACACAACACTTCCAAAAAACTTCATTTATCTCCTTTTCCAGGATCGGTGTGATCGCGAGCCATACTTTCACGCAACTAGTAAGGATGAAGGTGTTTTATTTTTTAGTCGTATTTGTCATTTTACTATGGGCCGCGAAACAGATTATTTTACCAAATCAGACTGGAGGCGACGGCAGCCCAGAGCAGGAGCTGAGGTTACTTAAAAGCACGGGGTTCGCCGCCATGAATATGTTCTCGATGCTGCTAGCTCTGTCAGCGACAGCGCTGCTCATTCCTAAGGACATCGAAGACCGAACGATATACACCATATTATGTAAGCCTGTGCCGAGGCTAGATTACTTATTAGGTAAACTCTTAGGAGTTCTAGTATTGATATTCGTTTCACTGGTGGCAATGGATCTGGTGCTAAGTTTTTTCCTCCATCAGAAAGCGTCTGGCATGATAGCTCTTCAAACTGAACAGCTCGTAGCTAGGGGAACGCCGCAGGAAGTGATCAATGAACAACTGGCAGGACTTAAAGCGCATGGGTTGACAATAAATATTCATTTTGCGACGATCGCTATATTTTTAAAGGCTATCGTTATCGCTTCGATTGCGCTGCTGATCTCGACATTTTCTTCATCGACTTTGTTTACTCTAATTCTAACTTTGATCATTATAGTGATCGGTCTGATCCAAGCAGATGCGCGCGAATACGCTACTACGATGGCTCAGTTTGGAGAGCAAAATAAGCTGTCTAACATTTCTCTTGGAGTTGCTATTTTCTTCCCGGATTTACAATTTTTGTCGATCGAAGACGGTGTGATCGATGGGAGAAATGTGCCGATGAGTATTATGCTACAAATTTCGATGGTTGCGATTCTGTATTTTGCGATTTACGTTGTCCTATCTTGGTTCGCATTTAGAAAGAAAGAATTTTAGAAAATGAAAAGGTTACTAAATATCGTGGTAATACTGGCTGTTTTGGGAGTGACTGGATGGCTGAAAATGCCCTACGAGCAGAAACTCTCTGAGGAACTTCATGCGCTTAAGCTAGTTCCACCTAGATTGTCATTAAAGGATAGATCTAAGCTGAAACAGAAAGCATTTATAGCCACTTACGGTAGCTTACGCCCCACAATTGCTGCCTTTATGAGCGTTAGGACTACTCGCTATCACTCGGATCAAGAATGGGATAAAATAGAGAACTCATTTGATGAAATCGTGCTACTAGACCCCTATAACTACTACTATTGGGAAACGGCATCTTGGCATATGGCATTAAATGCAGCCGTTGATCAACAGGAGGATAAAAGCCTCTCTGAAGTTGGTAAGGATCAGGTATTTAAAAAGTATATTAAGAAGGGTAAAGATATTATAGACCGCGCGATAGAGATCAATCCTGGCGATTGGCGGTATCTAAATCTCAAGGCGCGGCTGGAATCTAATAGGTATCGTAATCCAGACTACACCGCTGCTGTAGAAACCTATCGTGAACTACTCGCGATCCCTAACTTGGCTGATCACATCGTGAGATCCACGAAACTAAGTATCCAGCACTGTATGCAGCACCTCCCCGAGTGGCACCAAAAATCATATGATCATGCGCTGGAGTTATTCGAAAAAGGACAACGCTATCGAGTGCCTACGGTGCAGAATGAAATTCTGATCGGTCAGAATCATCCTCTTAATGTAATCTCTCACCGCTTGTCGCTGAGTGAAATATATGGTTCTGATAAAGAAGCTTACACAGATCTAAAAATCAAATGGCAACGACGCAAGCTAGGGCAGAAACCTTATGGCGTGGAACATTCTATCCAAGAACTAGAGAACAGATTAAAGATTCCTCAGGCCACTCGTGTATTCCCCCACAGGCCATTGTTTCTGAAATGAGAGACACGCTTGATCTGTTGTCACCACTAAGACAAAACTTACTATCATTTTTTTCTTTCCCTTTACCTCTCTAACGTTCATGAATGATAACACTTAGCCATTAAACACATACATAGTTCATGAAGATAGCATTATTTGGAGACATCCACGCAAATTTAGAAGCACTAGAAACTGTCCTAGCCGATGCAGAAGCACAAGGCTGTGACAGCTATGTGTGCCTAGGTGATGTGGTCGGTTATAATGCCAACCCATCTGAATGCCTTGAGATAGTCCGTCAAATGGGCTGCCCAGTGGTGAAGGGAAATCACGATGAAGATGCGGCTGGTGACCATTCGCTTGAAATGATGAACCCTATCGCGGCCGAGGCACTGCAATGGACCCGTGACCAGCTGACAGATGAACAACGAGATTTTTTAGCGCGCATGAGAATGGTCAGGCAAGTAGAAGATTTCACGATCGTTCACTCTACGCTAGACCAGCCAAATGTCTGGAACTATGTGACCAACAAATTTGATGCTATGTCAAATTTCTCTTATCAATTTACTCAGGTCTGCTTTCATGGCCACACTCATGTGCCTAGAGTCTTTGTCCGCGGATCGAAAGTACAGGATGTCCCCCCTGAGTCGATCGCCATCGAGGATGGAATGAAATACTTTATCAATGCTGGCTCAGTTGGGCAGCCAAGAGATGGTGACTGGAGAGCCTCATACTGTATTTATGATATGGAGGCTAAAATGATTTACTTCCGCCGCTTAGATTACGATATCGCTACTACTCAGAAGAAGATACTCGCGGCTGGATTACCAGAAGCTCTGGCTAATCGACTCGCCAATGGCAGGTAATTGAGTTTAGGAGATCGTTCATAGATAATGAAACCCCTCGAAGTTGTTTGCGCATTGATCGTGAATAGCAAAAGAAAAATTCTAGCCTGTCAGCGGAGCTCTGAGAGATCACTTGCTGGTAAATGGGAATTTCCTGGAGGTAAAATAGAACCTAGAGAATCTGCTGAAGCGGCACTGAAGCGTGAAATCCTTGAGGAACTGGAAGTAACTATATCTATCCTGAAGCCACTCCCAGTGGTGAAGCACAAATACCCAGATATTGAGATCGCACTATCCCCTTTTCTCTGTGAAATCATAGGTTCCGAAGCTCCTAATGCTATAGAGCACTCGCAAATTCGATGGGTCAATCTAGCCGAAGCAGATGAGATAGATTGGGCTGAGGCTGACATTCCAATACTTAAACAATATAAAAAATCAATATGAAGCTCATCAAAAATAGCACTACAAAACTAATCATCTTTGACTGTGATTCCACTCTATCTGCCATTGAGGGGATCGATGAATTGGCTCGCGAACAAGGGGATGCTATTTTCAGCGAAGTAGTGGCTCTCACAAATGCGGCAATGAATGGCGTGGTTCCATTGGACGAGGTGTTTGCACGCCGATTAGAAATCATCCGCCCAGATCTAGCTACCTGCCAAAAGATAGAGCAACTCTACATCGATAAGGTCGAACCCACTGCATTGGAGACCCTTTCCGCGCTAAAGCAGCGAGGTTACACACCCATAATCCTCTCTGGTGGGTTTAAAATATTAATCGATCCCTTGGCAAAATTTCTCGGAATAGAGAGAGTTGAGGCGGTGCCGCTCTATCTGGATGAGGCTGGTAATTACCTAGAATTTGATAGCACTTATCCCACCACCTATAATGGCGGGAAGCCTGAGATCATTATAAAACTGAAGGAGGAGTTTTCCCCAGAGCGTATCATCATGGTTGGTGACGGTGTTTCTGATCTGGAGACTAAAGCCGAAGTGGACCTCTTTGTGGGTTATGGCAAATACACAGATCGCGAAAAAGTGCGCGAAGGAGCTGACTACTTTATCTACTCACTGGCTGATTTATTAGAGATTATTTAATTGCTGAACGCAAATGCTCAATGGCTTCGCGCAGGTCTTCCTCAGTGATCTCATCTGACACAAAGCTGCTACCCAGAGCCTTTAACAGGACGAAACGTATCGAGCCACTAGAGAATTTTTTATCGGTAAGGAGTTTCTCTATGATTATATCAGTCGCTATTTTATCCTCAAGGATGAGGGGCAACTGGAAGGCTGCCAACAGTGCAAGAATACGTGTACCTTCCGCAACCGAAAGCGTGCTTCGCTTCTGAGATAGATAGACCGCAGCTCTCATGCCTAGTGATATCGCTTCTCCATGGAGTAACTCACCGTAGGGCAAGCTAGCCTCAATACCATGACCGATAGTGTGCCCAAAATTCAATAATGCTCTGGTGTCATTTAGCTCTTGCTCATCCTCCTCTACGACGCGGGCCTTAATCGCCAAGTTTCTCGCTAATAGGTCTGCTGGTGGTTGCTGATCCGTAGGGTCTAGTTTTTCTAAATCATCAAACATCGCCGCATCTCGAATCGCTGCGTGCTTAATCACCTCTGCATAGCCTTCTCTATACTCACGACCAGGAAGCGTGCTCAAAGTAATAGGATCTACGATGACCATCTTGGGTTGATGAAATGCTCCAACGAGGTTTTTCCCCTCAGCTATATTCACTCCAGTCTTCCCTCCCACAGAGCTATCGACCTGTGAAACGATGGTTGTAGGAATTTGCACGAATGGAATACCACGGTAAAATATTGCTGCGATAAAGCCTGCTAGATCACCGACAACTCCCCCACCCAATGCAAGAACGAATGATTTCCTACCATGGCCAGCTTGAGTCATTTCTCGACAGATTTTCTCTACATTTACCATACTCTTAGACGCTTCACCAGCTTCAACCACATGCTGAGAAACGCTGATTCCAACGGCGATAAGCGCAGTCATGACAGATTCAGCATAAAGTGCCCCCACATTTGAATCGGTGATCAAGGCACAGTCGTCCGATAGGCTGAGTGATGAAATTTTTTCACCTAAGGAATTTAACATCCCATACCCACACCAGACATCATAACTCCTATCTGCTAGATCAATATGTATATTATTCATAGCAATGGACTAAAGTATGCTGGATGCGAAGTAAATCATGAATTCATGCTGGCAAAATAAAATCGAACGAATACATTAACTAACAGACTAATCTCTGTAATTCGAACCTACCCAGAAAGACTATAACGAAATTCTCTCAATCAACAATCTAACATGGACAAAATTCAAATCAAATGCATCTCTTGCGGACAAAAGTTTGCAGTCACTGAATCTTATATTGGGAAAATGGTAGAATGTGGTGCTTGCGATGAGAAATTCAAGGTAGAGGGAGCTGCCCTGATAAGACAAGCAAGACACTATCCTGGTGAGAAATCCGAGAGTAATACAGAGATCTATGCTAAATCTCTCTCTAGCGACTCAACACAGGCCCAAGATGTCACATTTGAAACTGCTAACTATCAATACGTAAGTGCCGAATACGCCCAACCACCTAAGCCGCTGAAGACACTCATGATCTGCATAGGTGCTATTTTCATTCTACTATTCATCGTGCTCTTCTTACTCGGCGGTAGCGAGGGCGGATCCCTCAAGGGACTAGATAATACCAAGCGCCTCATCCTTGCTGGCTTTGTAGCCTTGGCTGGATCTGGCTTAATTATTGCCGGTTCTAGACACAAGATTAAAGGACTATTATTATCGGTAGTCTTGGGCGGATCTCTAATTGCAATGCCATTTATTTTTTCTGAGGTCATAGAAGCTACATTGGCAGATAAGACAGTAATAGATTCCGGTTTATCCGACACTAGCGATGATAATGATGTAAATAAGAATACTTCCTCGACACAACTAGAAAAATACAAAAGAAGTATTGGTTTTGAAAAAGTAGCTGCATCTAGAAATGCTCTTAATGATCCTGATTCCTTAAAGGCTATCGTGCTTCGTAAAAGCAAGGTTCAACATATCGATACAATACTACGATACTTAAAATTAACACTTAGATTAGAGAAAACCCCCGTGACATACCAATTTGGTAGAGAAATCAATGGTCAACCAGTGACACTCGTCACCTTTATCACTAAGACGCCGCTAGAGCGCGTCTTCGAGATGACAAAAAAGTTTGGGAACCCACAGAAAATGAATGAAGTCAGAACTGAACTTAAAATCATCGAAGTGATCATAGATGAAAATACTCTCAAAGGCCAGCCAAGTGAATTCACCAATGACAAAAATCACCCAAACTATTTTGATGCGAACTATGAGGAGCTAAGAAATATTGATCGAGGCAAGCAACTCGATGCAGCGAGACGGCTCCAAAGTTCTACTAAAAAAGGCAGACAGGCAGATATAGTATCCGCCCTCAGCGATCTCATTAGCAGCAATGATCATGAACTCTCTGGACAAGCCGTCGCCACACTTTACCAGTGGACTCTGCCCGAATACAAGACAAACCAGCGTGTGCTAGATTATGCGAAAGAAATCGTCGGGACTAATGTCATGCACAGATCCGTGATGGAATATCTTGCTGATAAAGATGTTCCGGGTTCCGAGGAGATTCTTGCTAAGCAGTGGTCATCCTCAAAAGGTTATTTACTCTGGGAGAATTACCTCGTGAGAGCAAAGAATCGCGGTGAAATAGCGGTCATTACCACTCTCCCTACTCTTAAAGAAACTCACTTTAAATCAGCTGCTAGCATCCTCAGCAAGATAGGGAGCACTGAGTCTATTCCCGCGATCAACGCGATGCTTTCAAGGGTTAGCGAGAACGACAAAAAGTATTTTAAAGCTGCTATTGACGAAATCAAATCTCGCCAGTAGTCTGCGCTCACAGTAATTAGAAAACATTGTTTTCTGCCTTTTCTTAGAGAATTTTAGAGAGGCCACCGTGGCGGAATTGGTAGACGCCCCAGACTTAAAATCTGGTGTCCTTCGGGGCGTACCGGTTCGATTCCGGTCGGTGGTATTTTCTTTGGAAATTTCATACTCATTATTTCCCACCTCTTATAATCATCTAAATAACACTATTATGTCTTCTAAACTCTCACTAGCGATGTGTGGATGTGGATCACGTGCCCGCACCTATTCAAATATAGCCATGGATCTTGACGGTCAGTTTGAAATAATCGCTGGCGCAGATCCAATTCCTGCGCGTGTTGATGCTGTCCGCGAGACTTCTAATAATCCTAATTTTCAATCCTTTAGTTCTGCCCAAGATCTGCTCGATCAACCAAAAATGGCAGACATCATGTTTATTGGCACCCAGGATAATTATCATTTCGAACCCGCCAAGAAAGCACTCGAACTCGGCTATCATCTACTTCTGGAAAAGCCTGCGGCACAGAGTATTGATGAGATTAAAGAACTTGCCGAGATAGCCAAGAAATACGATCGTAAAATCGTGCTATGCTTCGTGCTGCGTTACACGGATTTCTACTCTAAGGTTAAAGAAGTTATTGATTCTGGTAGACTTGGAGAGATCATTTCCATTAGAGCACATGAAGGAGTAGAGCCTTTCCACCATGCTCATTCTTTTGTTCGCGGACACTGGGGTAAGTCCGCTGAGTCCACACCGATGATCATTGCTAAATGTAGTCATGATACTGACATCATCAGCTGGCTCATGGGTTCACCATGTAAATCAGTCTCATCAGTAGGAAGTATCTCACATTTTTCTGAGCAACACGCACCTGAGGGAGCTACCGACAGATGCACCGATGGCTGCCCTCACACAGATACCTGTACTTACAACGCGCTCAGATACACGACTGATAGAGAAAGCTGGTTGCGAATGATCTACCCAGATCCTATCAAAAAAAGAGAAACTCAAGAAGTTGTCGATTGGTTGAAAGTTTCACCATGGGGCCGCTGTGTTTATAAATGTGATAACGATGTTGTGGATCATCAGCAAGTTCTAATGGAATTTGAAAGTGGCGCATCTGCCACACTATCAATGACAGCATTTGATTCAGGTAGAACCTTAGAAATATATGGCACAAAAGCCTCCCTGCGCGGCGGCGATGCCATCAAACAACAATTTGAGACAGACATCGTGATCCGTGATCACTATGCTGGTGAGTTAGAAAAAATCACCCTTCCTGAACCTGAAGAAGGTGAATACACGGGACATGGTGGTGGTGACCATGGACTCATCAGCGCACTAAGTGGTATCATCCATGGCACTGCTGGCTCAGCATCATCATTGATTGAAACCTCTATCGAGAGCCATATTATCGGCTTCTCAGCGGAAGAATCTCGTTTACAAGGTGGAATACAAGTCTCTATTTAACCTCTATTAGTCACCTCAGCTGACAGAACTCCTCGTTTATCAAACAGCTCTCTCGCCTCTTGAGATAGCTTTCGATTTATCTTATGGATGAGGTATGAATTATTATAATATATCTTTCTCCCCAAGCTTGCCACTGATCTATACCGGTGTAAGTTCTTTATCAGTTCAAAATTTTGTAACAGTCTAAAAATGCCCCCTAAATCACCAAAACCACTAAATCCAAAACTAAAACTAATGTTCCACCTCAGTATTAGCGCTGTCATCTCCTTAACCACCGGCTGTCAGCCTAGTATTTCCAATCCTCAGCAATTCCAGTCTCACTTTGAAAGAAGTCCTCACAAGAAACTTACCTCCACCACAGAGATCATCCCACAATCCATCCCACAATCCATACTACTTACCAAACTCCACCAGATCAAGCATGAAGGTATTCAATTTAATCTCGTCACCTTTGACACTAGAAACCAGCAATTAGTGGTTGCTGATCAGCCAAATGGTCCTGGCTCGATATGGGCAGATGCAGCCGCAGCAGCAAAGGCACATAATGGTATAGCTGCCATCAACGGTGGCTTCTTTACACCAGAAGGCAAACCACTAGGCATCGTCATCTCCAATGGAAAGGAACTCGGGTCTTTCAACCAATCATCATTAGGATCAGGCTTGTTTTATCACACTCCAATAGGTGCTGGAATTGCACGTAAATCAGCGTGGGATAACCTTAAAAAAAATCCTCCCGCTCACTTGCTCCAATCTGGACCTATGCTCTTGGAAAACTCTAAGTCAATCACTGGATTATCAAACAAGAACTCACGTCCTCGCTCATTCATCGCCACTGATGGAAAGAATCACTGGTGCATCGGTCATGCCGATCCCTGTAGCTTATCACAGCTATCCGAAGCTCTAGCATCGATAAGTATCTCTGAATTTAGAGCTTCTAAAGCGCTTAACCTTGACGGAGGACGTTCATCTGACCTGTGGGTATCTGCAGCAGTGAATGGAGAACCAAAAGTAATCCGTCCGTTTTGGAATAAGCCTGTCAGAAATTTCCTCATATTAAAAAGCAACCAGTAAAAATAATTATGCCATTTTCTAAAAACTCAAGACAACTCCTGATGATACTCGCCATTTTGAACATCACCACCGCTATCGTATCGGCTAAATTTGAGCAAAAGATGCTCTCGGTGAATACAGACGATAAGAAAGTAACCTTCATCTTCTTCCACTTTGACGCCTCTAAAACAGCTACTTTAAATGATGTGACAAATAGTATTGGTGACACAGCCAAGAAACAACGCAGCATCGCGGGTATCTCTGCCTCAGCACAGGCGAATTTCTCTTACCAATCTGGCAAATTCGTCTTCCCTAAAACCACCTCCTATTTCATCAAAAATGGATCTGTCTCCGGTCCTGCTACATCTCTCAGAAGCTTTAAGCACACATTCATTCTTACAGATGGTAATGCCCGCCATGCCATTTGTTACGCACCTATTCTCAGCGAGACTGAATTTGGCTACGCGATTCAGCAGTATTTCACCACCAGTAAGACAAAATTCACTACCTTAGTGATCATTGATTCTGGAAACCAATGCGGATTCTATAAAACCAATGGAAGATACCGCCCTTACTACCTCAAAGAACTCAAGAAGCCAGCCAAGGTCCTAATAGTGAAATAAAGACGACATTATAAATGATGATCTACTTCCTCAGATTTGCACTATCTGTTCATCCCCAGCCACTCCTCTATTTCACACAGATTCTTCGTATTGATCACATCATCTTTCGTCAGCCAGCCCTTCCGAGCCAGCCTTACACCATAAGATAAATACTGTAACTGCTCAGTCCTATGAGCATCAGGATTAATACTACATTTCACCCCCTTCTCCTTTGCCTTCTTCCAGTGGCGCCAATCCATATCTAGCCGCATTGGATTACAATTCAGCTCTATCACCGTTCCCGTCTCAGCAGCACAATCAATGATCTTATCCACATTCACTGCATACGGATTCCTCTTCAACAGTAGCCTCCCTGTTACATGCCCCAGTATCGTCACATACTCATTTTCCATCGCCCGGATAATGCGCGCTGTCATCTCATCTTCAGGAAGAGTAAACGCATTATGAACAGACGCCACACAGTAGTCTAACTGCTTCAGCACTTCATCAGGAAAGTCCAAACTACCATCCTTTAAAATATCCACTTCTGAGCCAGCTAAAATCTTAAATTTCCCATCCCAAGCCTTATTCTCATTTAGCTTCCTGATCTCCACCACTTGTCTCAGCAGTCGGTCTGCATAAAGTCCATTCGCCTGAAATGACGATTTACTATGATCCGCTATCCCTAGATATTCTAGCCCTAGATCAATCGCCGCCTCAGCCATTTCCTCCAGACTGTTTCGCCCATCTGAAGCAGTAGTATGGTTATGAAATGTTCCCCGTAAATTCTCCAGCACGATCAGTTTAGGAATCTCCCCCTTCTCAGCCGCCTCTATCTCACCTCTATTTTCCCTCAGCTCAGGTGGTATAAAATCTAGCCCCAGTGCGCTATAAATATCTGCCTCATCATTCACCTCTGGCAGAATCACAGTCTCATCATCACCTTGAAAATCATACTCATTTAGCGACCAACCCTTCTGCTTTGCCCGCTTCCTCAACTCCACATTATGTTCCTTGCTCCCACTAAAATACTGCAGAGCGAATGGGTAAGCCTTATTAGAAACTGCCCTTAGATCACACTGCAAGCCATCATCCAACCTGATCGATGCCTTCGTCTCACCACACACAATCACGGAATTCACCACTGGCAACTTCGAGAAATACTCAGTTAGCTCAGCAGGCTTATCCGTTGCCACTAGAATGTCTATATCATGAAGTATCTCTTTCGACCTCCGATAAGACCCTGCATGTGTGCAGCGCAGAGTAGCGGGGTGATCTCTAACATAATCTAACAGAGTCTCCGCCATCACTGCCACGCTCCCCAGTCTGAAATGGCTAGCAAATTTCTCCTTCAATTCGATCGCCTCAAGAATTTTCTCCACCGTCTTCGCGCCAAATCCACTCAGCTCCGCCACCTTGTCATTCTCGCAGACCCTCTTCAGAGCCGCCACCGAGTCCACACCCAGCTTTTCGTAGAGCGCCTTTATCTTCTTCGGCCCCAAACCAGATAGATCAAACAGTTCAAACAAACCCTCTGGGAATTCCGCACGGAGATCCTCATAATAGGTCATCTTCCCCGTCTGCACCAGCTCCGCCACTTTCTCCTGCAGTGCCTTGCCAAATCCTTTCACTTCTCCCAGTTTTCCCTCCTTAGCTAAAGCGATGATGTCTTGCTCCGCATTCAAAGTCATCTCCGCACCATTTCTATACGCACGCGTCTTAAATACATTCTCTCCTTTTAACTCTAGTAATAAGGCTATTTCCTCCAGAATCTCAGCTATATCTTCACGTCTCATATCCATAACTGTATTCGTACCTCAGTCTCTCTATAAATCAAAACAAATATCTTCATTGCCAAGCCATTCCCTCTAGTTTAAAATGCTCTCATGCTGCTTTTAAAAACCATCATACTCATGCTCTGCCTCAGTTCAGTGACCTATGCTGGCGACCTCATTGGCAACATTAATTACGGCGAATCTCGCGAAATCGTAACCAACAAGCTCAGCAACTGTAAGGCCGTGAAATCATCCATGCCCTCAAACATGTTTGCCAGAATCGGGCTCAATGGTTCATTCACCACCACCCAAGATCTCGCGGGGCTTAAATTCACGCTCTACTTCAACTGGACAGACTCCGGCGCTCTAGAAGAAGTCACCTTCCGCTCAGACGCACTCGCCTCCTACAGTTATGATCAGAGACTCAAGCAGAAATGGCAATACGCCATCAATCTCCTCTCCGCCATCCATGGAAGGGCAAGTAACGCTGGCGAATACCCAAAGAAAAGTGAGGTCACATCAGATAGCATCCAGTTCTCCCACGAGTGGAAGACTGACAGCGGATACGTCTATCTAGGAGTTGGCCAGCAGACCAAGAAATACAGCCTCAATATCACCTTCTCCAAGTTCTCACTTAACACTGAATAATAACCGTCTATGATGCAGTCGCCATATCGGGCACTTCAGGAACATTTTGGTCTTAACGAATTTCGTACCTCACAGCTTGAGATCATCGAGCACATTCTTGCGGGTAACAACACCCTAGCAACGCTCCCCACAGGATCTGGGAAATCTCTCACCTATCAGCTCCCGTCATTTCTTCTCAGTAGTCTCGGCACAACCGTTGTTATCTCTCCCCTACTCTCACTCATCCGGGATCAGGTGAAGAAGCTTCAGCAGCAAGGTATTTCCGTCTGTCAGATAGACTCTACCCTCACCACAGAGGAGAGAAATCATAACCTAACAGAAATTAAAGCCGGTAACATCCAGCTCCTCTACACCTCACCTGAGACGCTGGGGAACCCACAGCTCTTAGAGATCCTCAAGAAGATAGATATTTCACTCGTTGCGATTGATGAAGCACACTGCTACTCAGAATGGGGTCACAGTTTTCGCCCCTCCTACCTCTCACTACCACTACTCACACGAGCTATCAAACCCCACGCAGTGCTCGCCCTCACCGCCACCGCAACCAGAAAAGTAGCCTCCGATATCCGCAAGGCATTCCGCATTAAGACGGCCCAGCATATCTCATCTTCACCCAGAAGAGACAATCTCAGCTACACTATCATCCCCTGCGAGGATCAAAAACGGAATGACCAACTCTCTAACATCTTAGCCCAGCACCAGCACCTCCCTGCAATTGTCTATGCCATGCGCCAAGAACAGTGTGAAGCAATTGCCCACCACCTGTCCTCCACCGGACTGCGTGCTAAATCCTACCACGCTGGCATGTCCACCCTGTCACGTAAGAAGATTCAGGATGACTTCCTAGACGAAGACGATAAAACCCAGGTCATCGTCGCCACCATCGCCTTTGGCATGGGGGTGGATAAATCTAACATCAGATCCATCATCCACTATCATCTCCCTAAATCTCCAGAAGGCTGGATGCAGGAGAGCGGCAGAGCCGGTAGAGATGCCCAACCAGCCCACACCTATCTGCTCGCATGCGGTGACGATGTCATCCCACTCACAAATTTCATCCGAGCCCGAGAGCTAGAGGAAAGCTCCATCAAACGCCTCATCACCACACTCACATCCCAAGGAAAATCCGCCGTCATCCAGCCTTACCACACGCGCGTGAATCTAGGAATGCTCACCACCACGCTTGACGTCCTGCTCGCAAAATTAGAGCTCCTTAAAATCTCAAAATACACCCATACCACCTGGCGCTATATCAAGATGAACGTCCTCTATGGAAGGACGTTTGATCTAACAGATTACCCCAAAACCCACCGCAAAGCTCTCGACCACATCATGCAGCTAGAAGATCGTTACGACCTCCATGATGCACCAGCGGACTTCGGTATCAACAGTGAAAAACTCTACCTCACCCTCATAGAAATCAAGCACTCAGGTGAGTGCTACATGCGCTTCTCTGGCTGGCAGAAACACTACAACATTGTTAAGCAGCTCGATACAGACGAGGTCGATTCCCTAACAGCGACCATCTTCCAATACCACCAAGATCAGCTCATCCATGACGAGCTTCGACTCAAAGAAGTGCAGCGCATCAGCACCACCCGTAGTTGTATCCCAGTTCAGTTTGAGAAATGGTTTGGCATTCATAAGTCCGAGCTCAAACCCTGTAACAACTGTTCATCCTGCCACGGAGAAAAACGCCCCACTAAACTCCCGAGAACTAGAAATAAAAAACTTACCTCCAATTCTAACCTCACCGACGAGCAGCTCGAAAATATCCAAGAATTCCTAGTGAAAAAGAAAAAGCGCATCCACACCCCCGCTCAGCTCACCTGCGTCCTCTGCGGTATCGGCACACCCTACATCCGTCATTACAGGATCCACTACCACCCCATTTTTGGCACCTTTGCAAATCATAACTACGACGACATCCACGCGTATTCGATCGCCTTGTTAGCCGGTTAGTGACAGAAGACTATCGGACAGGTGTGGACGGTGCTGCTGCGTCTCTTAGCTTCTTGGAATTTTCAAGTTCCCATTTGCGACGTTCTCTGCTGAGTTCATCTTCTGCTTTTCTTAGTTGTTCACGGATGTCGTCGCCTTTGACCTCACTGCCTCCAGAGTCAAGTAATAGCTCATGAAGAGGCTGCTCCTTCCCGATCAATGACATCATCTCATACTTCAGATCTTTATCCGAGTTCACCGCATTTACAATGGCGAAACAACAGAGCATGGAGATGATTAGAATGAATGCAGAGTTGTGCCTAGAGAGCTCTCTCGTGAACGCTATCCAGAGCGCGATGATCAGTGCGAGGATGATCGGGATCACCATGATGTAGAAATCACTCATCGAGTAGCCACTATCCTCGCTCATCCCTTTCACAACAGCCCATAGCGGGGCAACTAATGGGAGAACATATCCTAGGATGACTATCCCTCTATGAGCTGATTTCTTATTATAAGCCACTGCAATGGAACTATTTTCAGCCTGCATTGCACTACGTGCACGGAGGTCTGAAAGTTCCTCATCGCTGTGTTTCTTACTAGGTATATTTGACATTTTTTTTTTATGGAGCAGTTATTATTTAGTTCATTGCTGATTCGCTGGCAGGCATAGGATTGTAGATCATGCTTGTTTCTTCGCCAGGCGTTCCTCGAGTTCTGTCCACTGCTCTCTACTGACGATGTAGCCCACGCATGAGTCCCTACCGCACAGGCAGGGATGATCTTCGTAACATTCGATATCAAACCCATAGTCAAAGGTGAGTTCCTCACCTTGTTTGATCGGCATTACTGAATAAATGAAAATTTGATCCTCTTCGATCCATGCCTCACAGTTAGGCTCGCAGGAATGGTTGATCAGTCTGGCGTCATTCCAGGCGACGTTACCATCGATGTCCCATTTCTTATCGAGAGTGAAGATATAAACCGCGGCTACACCACTCTCCTCAGCCTTAGCAGCCTGCGCCCACGCGCGCTCCTCGCTGATATCCTTATTAATGTATTCACCGAGATACTCTATGATCTGGGTTTCAGGTTCCATGTCCTCTGTGGCATAGACTCCGCGTCCGTGGATGTCTGAGTTTCTCACCTCGCAGAGATCACTTTGACCGCGATCATACATTTCCTTCATTAGCCGCGTGAGACGAGCCATCTCAGTGAGATGATCATAACGCTGCTGTTTTTTACCACCGGTTTTCTTAGCCATAATCGCTTAGTTGATAAATAGAGTTTTGATAAATTTATTTGATTTCTGAATCCACACGTTCGGGTAGGACTAGCTGCTGAGGGAGAGACGGAAACATGGCTCGTAGCTCTTGAGGCTTGAGCGTCCCACCATCAATAAAGGTCCATTCTTCTTCGCCAGGAACTGCTGCTTCTTGCGCAATTGCAACTTGGAACCCCTCCCGCTTAAGCTTTCTCGGAGGCCCGCCTTTATTACTGGTAAACGTCCACTCCTGAGTGGTCGGAACCATGAGCAGCCAGTTATACACCACATCGCCTGCGATCAGATCCTTCTGCTCGCCCCGATCTATCTTTAGTTTCGCGCCGGGTTTGATTTGCGGCCAGACTCGGAAAAATCCGACCGGTGGGCCTGCCTTGAAGCTAGTGATCGTCACTCCCATGGTGTTGAGAGTTTTAGCTACATCGAGAAACTGTTGTTTGAACTTCTTCTCTCCGTGAACAGCCACTTGCCTATTCTTGTAACGAGGATACATCTTATCATGTGTATAAATATAATCTTGTTTGATGACATTATTACCCAATTCTTGGACAGCAAGCTGGCTGGATGCGATGGTCTCAGCAGGCGTAACCACAGTGGGATCGGTAGTGGGATCGGTAGTGGGCGTCACTACTTGTTGTGGTTCTGAAGCCTGAGCCAATGCACCCTGCGTAAAAAACAGCATTAGCAGTAATGATAAATATCGTTTCATGATTAGATATAAATACTACCGCATTCATCCCATAGTCAAGCCCAGCTATCGTAAAATCCAGTTCTTGGTAAAGATAGCTAAACTACCTGTGAAGACATTCACAGTAGAAGATGTTTTTCTCGCACTTAGTGGGTCTCCGCTTTATGGTAACGGCATGAAAAAATCTATGATCGCTCTCAGCGTTACTTTTATAGCCATGTTAGGCGCATTTAGCCAAGATCCTCCTACTCCTACTCCTACTTCTGCTCCTGCTCCTGCTAAGAATAAGGACAAGGAAACTAAAGAGAAACCAGCTGAGGAAAAAAATGCGCCTAAATCAAAGGAAGCATCAGTCACCATCGATGGTAAAGTCATCAACTACACAGTGACAGCCTCTGAACTGACTCTTACCTCTGATAAAGGTGAGCCAAGGGCGAAAGTATTTAATGTCAGCTATATTGCTAAAACTGATAGCAAGGTCAGCGAACGACCAGTCATGTTTGCCTTCAATGGTGGGCCAGGATCATCTGCGGTGTGGCTACATCTGGGCGCTTTAGGACCACGTATCGTCCCCAGCTCGCCAGATGGCACTTTGCCCATAAAGCCCCCAGTGATACTTAAAGAAAACCCCTATTCAATTCTTGATGTCGCAGATCTGGTATTCATTGACCCAGTAACGACTGGTTACTCAAGAGTTGAAAAAGGTGCGAAGGCTAGCGAATTCCATAATATCGATGGCGATGTAGACTCAGTGGCCGACTTCATCCGCCGCTGGATCTCTGAAAATAATCGCTGGTCATCACCTAAATACCTTCTAGGCGAAAGTTATGGTGGTATCCGCGCAGCAGGACTGAGCTCCACGCTTCAGAGTAAATATGGAATGCACCTCAATGGAGTGGTGCTACTTTCTAGTCTATTAGATTTCCGGACTCTCTCACCAAGTAATGGTAATGATCTCTCCTATGCTCTATATCTACCGGCTCTCACTGCCGTGGCACATCACCATGGAGTCATTAAAGGTGACCGAGATGCTCTGGTCGCAGAAGCTAGAAAATTTGCCAATACAGAATACATCGTTGCTCTACATCAAGGCAATAACTTACCTCTAGCTGCTAAACAAGAGATCGCCGCCAAGCTTAATAAGCTCACAGGAATCGATAGCGAAACTATTTTGAAAACTAATCTGCGTATTAACCCCTCATTTTTCCGGGCGACTCTGCTGAAAGATAAAAACAAAGTTCTAGGGAGATTTGATGCCAGACTTGCTTGGCCAGCAGTCGATAGCGTTCACGGTTACCCCCCATTTGACCCCTCATACGCAGTTGCTAGAGGTCCCTTTACGAATGCGATGATGGCGTATCTAACAGATGACCTAGGCTGGGAAGATAAGCGAGTGTATGAGATACTCACAGGCAAGGTGCATCCTTGGAAATGGAACAGCTCTAACAGTTATGTGAATGTCTCATCGAAGATAGCGGCAGCGATGCAAGAGAATCCTCACCTTAAAGTATTAGTCCAATGTGGGCACACAGATCTAGCCACACCAGCTGGCGGCATCCTCCACTCGGTAGATCACCTAAACATCACTCCTGAGCAGCGTAAGAATATCTCGGTGAAATGGTATGAGGCTGGCCACATGTTCTATCTGAATCAGCCAGACCTAGTCAAAATGCGTAAGGATCTAGTGGAATTCATCACCGAGTAATTTAACAAAATTGACCATGCCTAAAGAACGAGCAGATGCCTTACTGATGTCACGCGGAATGTGTGACTCACGCGAGCAAGCCAAGCGACTTATCCTCGCTGGCGAAGTAATGACAGGCACCACCAGGATCGCAAAACCAAGCACCAAACTCGATACCGAGGCCGATCTCAGCGTCCGTGAGAAACCGAAATATGTCGGCCGCGGCGGACTAAAGCTAGAAGGCGCACTAAAGGAATTTAACATCGATCCCACCGGCATGACTTGTCTAGACTGCGGTGCATCCACCGGCGGATTCACCGACTGCTTACTCCAAGGCGGAGCCATCAAGGTACACGCCATCGATGTAGGGACAAATCAACTGGTATGGAAGATCCGCAATGACCCACGAGTCGTCGTGAAGGAGAAATTTAATGCCCGCTACATGGTGCCAGATGATATCGGTGAGCAGGTTGATCTCGCTGTCACAGACGTTTCATTCATCTCTCTAACAAAAATTCTCCCGCCACTCTTCAGCGTGCTCAAGCCCAGCGGGCAAATCATTTGTCTTATCAAACCACAGTTCGAGCTACAGCGTGATGACATCAGCAAAGGTGGCATTGTGCGTGATCCTGAGCTGCACCAGAGAGCCGTCGACAAAATCCACGACTTTGTCACTCAGCAGCTCGAGCGCGAGTGGATCTCCGTCACAGACTCCCCTATCACTGGCACTGATGGGAATAAAGAATTCCTCGCCCTACTCCAATAGAAACATGCCTAACATAGAAGAAATAAAAAACACCCTCTGGTCACTCATCGATGGACCAGAAGACTGGTGGCAATGGGGCATCATTGTGGGCTCTATGCTACTAGCGATCATCACCAGATTTACCGTTCACAAGATTTTTGAGAAGACGGAAACCAAGTTTGAACAAATCCTCATCCGTCAAGTACGCGCACGCAAGGGCATCCGCTCGATCCCTGTTTTCTTCTGCCTTTATCTGTGGCTATTCCAGTCCATGCTATCGACTGAGGGAGCTAACTGCGCCTATATCTACACCATCGCTGTCCTCGTCTCAGCATACTGCACTTATAAGCTGGCAGTCTCATTCTCTAAGGGTCGAATCATGCCCAAGTTCATCGGGCTGGGCATCCTCACCCTCTTCATCCTGCAACAGATAGGCTGGCTAGAACCTCTGAAATCTGTACTCACTAGTATTCATTTTGACGTGGGTAATATAAGAATAGATATTTTTAAAATAGCTTCAGCAGTGGCGGCTCTGTTCATACTAATGTGGCTGGTCGGCATCATCACTAAACTCCTCGATGATATAGTACACACACGTAAGGAAATCCCACCATCGATCCGTGTCCTGATCGGTAAGACGACCCGCTTACTACTCTATATTTCCGCTTTTCTCATCACCCTAAAGATAGCAGGCTTCCCGCTCGGTGCGCTAGCCGTATTCTCTGGAGCTCTTGGTCTGGGACTCGGGTTTGGTCTACAAAAAGTCATCTCAAACTTAGTCTCAGGTGTGATCATCCTGTTAGACAAATCCATCAAGCCAGGTGACGTCATCGAGATCAATGGCACCTATGGCTGGATCAACACCCTCCGCACCCGCTATGTTTCCGTGCTCACCCGCGACAGAAAAGAGATCCTTATCCCAAACGAAGACTTCATCACCAACAACGTCGTCAACTGGTCATTCTCCGATACCAATGTCCGCATCAGGACGAATGTCGGAGTCTCCTATGATACCGATGTTGAGAAAGCCATCAAAGTCTGTGAGGAAGCATCCACCAACATCCCACGTGTCCTCAAGAACCCTGCACCACGTTGCCTGCTGATGGGCTTCGGCGACTCATCCATCGATCTTCAGGTGAGATTCTGGATCAATGATGCCAACGAAGGAGTCGCGAATGTGCGTTCACAAGTTCTGTTAGAAATCTGGAAAGCCTTCCGCGATAACGGCATCGCCATCCCATTCCCACAGCGAGAGATCACCATCAAACATTCAAGCTCTGAAGATACCCCTGGTGTGGGTTAGAAAAAAAAGTCTCCCATGAAACCACACACCTACGGCGTTCTCTGCGGCCTAGCAGCCTTCACCCTCTGGGGCATACTACCTGCCTTCTGGAGAAATTACGAAGATATCCCCCCATTAGCGATCACCGCTCACCGCGTGATGTGGAGCACCTTCACTCTCCTCATCATCTTAGCTGTACGTGGCAGACTACACATTCTGTTAGAGAAAATCAAACAGCCGAGAATCCTAGTTTACTCGTTTCTAACCAGTCTGCCACTCATCACTAACTGGCTAATCTATATCTGGGCGGTGAATAACGACCAAGTAGTGTCTATTTCACTCGGCTACTTCATCCTGCCTCTCATGTATATAGTCATCGGCTACTTCATGCTAAATGAATCCATGAGCCGACTACAAATGATCGCAGTCGGAATAGCAACGATCGCAGTAGTGGTTCAGGGCATTGGGATCGGCGGACTCCCATGGCCAGCTCTCTCAGTAGCTACCGCATTTGCCATCTACGGAGTTGTTAAGAAAAAGACGCAGGCTGATGGCTTCTCCATCCTCACCATTGAACTCGGCCTACTCACACCATTCGCCATCGCCTACATCTATCAGCAAAGCCAAGTGCATGATAAAATATGGCTAGATGGCTCACCATCGAGTATTTTACTGATCATGCTCAGTGGAGCCGCCACCATCACCCCGCTACTATTCTTCACCGCCGCCGCCAAACGAATCCCGCTAAACCTCATAGGGATGCTCCAGTTCATCGCACCCACTGGTCAATTTTTAATCGGACTTCTTTACTTCCAAGAAGTCATTAATCTCACCCAAGTTTTTGCATTCACGCTCATCTGGATTGCCATCATTATTTACTCGATTTCTAGCTTCAAAATATCTAAGACAAACTCATGAAACCAACTATAGGAGAACCAGCCCCCGCCTTCAGCGCCGCCGTAATCGGCGGCGACTACAGCGAGGAAACACAGATTCAGCTATCAGATTTTACCGGTAAGAAAGTAGTCCTCTACTTCTACCCTAAAGACTCCACCCCAGGCTGAAGTGCCCAAGCAAGCGCCATTCGTGATCAATGGAGCAAAATAAATTCTACCGCCGACTTCAAACTATTCGGCATCAGCCATGACTCCATCGAAAGTCATCAAAAATTCATCGAGAAGAAATCTCTCCCCTTTCC
>TARA_B110000879_G_scaffold31074_1_pt1 | contig 83667 bp, 64 predicted proteins | sample TARA_B110000879 | Tara Oceans TARA_B110000879 (sample SAMEA4398094) | marine metagenome | biome: Polar Biome; feature: [SRF] surface water layer (ENVO:00010504); material: water (ENVO:00002006), including particulate matter (ENVO:01000060) such as... | depth 5 m
AATCATTCCATCAAACGATCAATCCAGTATCACTGTGAGGATGGTATTAAGACACAGACACACGCAGGGTCGGTCAGCACGCCAGGGAGGAGATAGCCGCTAGAAAAATGGGAACTCAATCGGTGGCTGAGAGATTATCTAGAGCTAAGTTTTTGTGATGATTCTCGACCTGTCTCTGGTTAAGAGAATTCAATATTTTAGGCGTGGACTCGTTGCTTCGCAAGATGCTTAGCGCTCAAGATAGCCTTGCGTTTGCAATGCCTCCATGACTTTCAGGGCGGCATAGGCGTCGTTGGCAGCATAGAGCAATTGCCGTGGGCTGAGCTCTTTAAGCGCCCAGTTGCTTGTGGTAGTAGATTTGGACTTCTTGAAGCATTGCTGAAGGAGGACGCCAATCGCTCCACGCACTCCAATCTGCCCGCGGTAGCCCAGCTTGCGAAAGGTTTGATCGAGATCTAGGGTTTGATTGAGGGTGATTCCCAGTCGGTGCCGAATCTGCCCGTGATCGTTCTTCAAGCCGAAGCCCACCTTAAGGACGTGCTCAGATTGGATGAGATTAGCGACGGCTTTCTCGCACTCACTGCGATGGAGTTGGAAGATATAGGCTTTATCAGTGAGTGCGCATTGCACTACATGTGGGCCGTCGCTTTTCTCCCCTTTTCGAAAGGTCGGCTTGGCTTCGGTGTCAAACCCGCAAACCCCTGCAGCAACTATTTCGTCGACGGCGTGTTGGCATTCAGCTTGGGAAGTGGGAATGTGTATATGATTTGGAGAGAGGCCAGGGAAGTCTGGCAAGAGTGCAGTCTCCGCTTTTGTTGGCCCCATGAGCTTAGCATGCTTGTTGACCTTCTCGTGTTGGCTTGACTCTGAAGTGTCGCTCGATAGAGCGAGGGGAGGGCGCTGGTGATTTGGGTCGATTTCGGGTTTACTCATTTGGTTGATTCTTTGATGTTGATAAAGTCTAAATAACTAAGCGATTAGTCCTTGCGGTTTGGTGGACGCTTTGCTGAAGGACGGCTGCGTCCACCACCACTGAACTTTCGTTTGGGTGGCCTTTTCTCAAGACTACCACGAGGTGGGCGCGGTCCACGCTCTTTAAGCATTTCAATCCGGCGAGCATCACGTGATTTTTGCACTTCATAGGTGGTCGGCATACGGTCTGACCACACTTTTGGGGCATAACCTTTTCTGATTTCTAGCTCGATGCTCTGACCAATGAGCTTTTCGATATCGTGGAAGAACGCACGCTCCTCATCACACACTAATGAAACGGCTTCACCTTCTTGTCCTGCACGGCCTGTGCGGCCGATACGGTGGATGTAGTCAGCGGCGACGTTTGGGAGCTCATAGTTCATGACGTGTGGGAGTTGAGAAATATCAATGCCACGAGCAGCGATATCAGTTGCGACCAGCACACGAATGCGTCCTGCTTTAAAATCATCCAGCGCTTGCACCCGGGTATTCTGAGATTTTCCACCATGGATAGCAGCAGCATTAATCACGGAAGCAATGAGGTGCTTAGTGAGTTTGTCTGCCCCGTGTTTGGTGCGGGTGAAGATTAGCACCTGCTGCCACTTACCTTTAGCGATGAGGGTGACGGCTAAGTTTGCCTTTGAGGCTCCATCACAACGATACGCACGTTGTTTGACAGTCTGAGCGGTGGCGTTCTCACTATCTACTTCAACAGAGACTGGGTTATTGAGGAATTCTTTGGTGAGGATGCGAATCTCTTTCGAGAAAGTCGCTGAGAAAAGGAGGGTCTGACGTTTTTTAGGAAGGAGTTCAACGATCTTACGGATATCACTCACAAACCCCATATCGAGCATTCTATCCGCTTCGTCCAGCACTAGCATTTCGACCTCATCAAGCCTACAGAAACCTTGTTCGCAGAGGTCAAGAAGTCGGCCAGGTGTGGCAACGACGATATCGACTCCAGCTTTCAGTTCTAGGACCTGAGGTCTCTGGTTGACTCCGCCAAAAAGCACTGTGTTCTGCAGCGACAAATGTTTCCCGTAAAGGTCTAAGTTATCCTGAATCTGAGCAGCAAGTTCACGGGTTGGGGTAATGATTAGAGCCTTAACCCTACGCCTCCCAGAAGAAGACTTCGATAGCTGATGCATGATCGGCAGTGTGAATGCCGCAGTCTTGCCGGTTCCCGTCTGGGCAGCAGCCAGCACATCTCTTCCCTCCAGCACCACTGGGATAGCTTTTAGCTGAATAGGAGTAGGTTCTTTATAACCTTTCTCTTCTAAAGCTTTAACGATATGGGCTGAGAGCCCTAAATTAGCAAACGTCTTTATCATCGATCGGGGATAGAGTTTCACAAAGATCTACCAAAATGCATGGTTGAATTCCATTCTTTTTAGACCTTATCTCTGTCATCTAAATTTGAGAGAGGGGACACCCCATCTGTTGTTCAGAGCCTAGCCCGCTTCCTGCCCGAGACCATGGATGAACTTCCGCAGAACCTGTTCAGGGCATTCGGCATAGTTGCGCTGGCCTTGCTTGCGGAAGAATGATCCGAGTTCGGCTTTAGTGACGACAAAATCTGCTTCCTTGAAGACGGCCATCATGCCCTCGTCACGGAGCGAGAGTGCGATCCGGAGCTTCTTTAAAATTTCGTTTCTGGTGATGGATTGCTGAGGTTCTGGAATGGATCCGTCGGGGCGAGCGCCACGTTTTTCGATGATGAGTCCGTCGAGAAACTTGCAAAGCTCGAAATCTGAAAGAGAATCGGAATCATCTTGCTGGATCCAGCGACCTACCTGGACTGGCTCGACTCCCACTTTGATGTGAGCCATGATTTTAGCCACTTGGACATTATTGAAGTCAAATGCGTAGCGAAGGCGGCGTAGAATGTCGTTATTAGTCATATAATTGAGCTGGTTTTATAGCAATGTTAGCCAGATTCAAGGATAACTCCTATGTGCCCACTTTTACTCATTTAAATATTATTTAGAAATAGGCTAGGCATAGGAAATCTCTTGGACTTTCAAAAGAATACCAAGCCTGTTTCAGGTGGTTAAATGATGGACTATAACATATTACTGAATGTTAGGAATGGGCATTACTCTCCTATTCATGGCACCGAACATTGCGGCTTGGCTGAACAATGGAGAAAGCTGGTTCAAATAATTCTTTACTGGGAATGGTGCACGAAGAGCTGAAAATATACCTTCGTTATCCTTCGCTAAAACGGCTGCAATTCCTGATTTAGGAGTGGTGAGATCAGTGATTAGCTTGTCCATAAGCGGCTTAACCATCTTGAAGTCTTTGTCATCTAGAAGGCCTTTTTTACCAGCTTCATCGTATTGGAACACCAGCTCGTTAAGAACATCCTTAGAGATGTAGAGCAGTGAATTACCATTGCTTGGGAGGCTTGCCATTGTTGCTTTAAAATCTACACCGTCCTTGAGTTTCTTGCTGCTGGCATTGAGTGCGGTAGCGAGAACAGATTCCTTAGAGGCCATCCAGATAAAGTTTTTTGCCTTATCGATACGAATCGTTGGAGTGTATCCTTGAAATGAATCACGCATCTCAGCTGGGAGAGTGTAAGTAATGACACCTGCATCCTCGGTTTTGGTCCATGGGATACCTGTCCCCATGATCAGTTTGTCTCCAAATAAATCCCAGGCCCATGCGGCACCGTCAATACGAGCGACGAGCTCAGTTGTTGGAGCTGTTCCTACCTCATCCGGAAGTGGCATACGCTTAGCTCTGTCCATATCAATTGCTACGTTGATGCAGAGATCAAGCTTTGAAATGAGGTCGAATGGAGTCATTCCTCCAAGTTCGTCCTGCTTTTTGGTCATCTCCTTCTCCATCATTTCATTTTGACCTACTGCAGCCGCTATTTCAGTGATGATTTGCGTTGCTTGGCGAAGATCCATACGGAGCTGAACTGCAATGTCTGTAGTCTCAGGGGCAAAGTTGGTAACCACGTATGCTGCGTCAGTCTCGCCATACATAGAGAGGATGCCTTTATCACGACCACCTGTGTAGAGGTAAGATTTGTTATTCCAAGAACCATCGACTTTCTTAGAGCTGAGCGCAGAAGCCTTCATTGCATCTAGACCGAGAACCTTGAAAATTTTAGCTACTTGAAGGTTTGCGGGGATCTCACTTACTTCTATCTTGGCAATATCGAGAGCTAGCTCACCGTATTCAATGAGTGTCGCGATGTCTCCATCGAATTTATTCAACTGGAGAAAGTCTCCATCAGCATCAACTTTTTGAGAGATTTTAGCAAGTGAGGGTTCGAGCTGAACTTGAGCTCCCAATTGGAGAGGAGCCATGGCTAGCATCGCTGGTAGAATCGTTAGGTATCTTTTTTTCATCAATTATAAGGGTTGTTTTGTTGTCTTCTTGGCAACTTGCTATATCATAGGCAGGTAAACTAGATAAGTGTATATTATAATGAATGAAATATTTTATAATGGGGTGTGGTGTCTCTGACCTGTTGTTTTGCTATTAATCCACACTAACTATTCAAATGGTATCAAAAGCAGGTCGATTTAAGGTGATCGATAGGAATGCAGACAAAGAGCTCTTCCCGCTAATCAAGGAGCTTCCTTTGTTATTTAGAAATCCGGATAATCCTTAATAAAGAATTATTTCTTCAGTCTAATGGAGACTATTTTGACTGGCTCTGCTGGTTTATCTCGCGCACCTTTGTTGACTTTGGCGATTTTTTCAACAACATCCATTCCTGCAATGACCTTACCAAAAACAGTATGCTTGCCATCGAGGTAACGGTTGTCTTTTAAATTGATATAAAACTGGCTACCATTGGTATTTGGTCCTGAGTTAGCCATCGCTAGGAAGCCGGTCTTCATTGGAAATGAAGTGAGTTTGTCATCATACTGGTAACCCAAACCTTGATACAACGCCTTAATAGTTAAAGTTTTCGTTGATTTTTCAAGCTCTTGCTGGAGTTCTTGCTGCTTTTCCTGAAGCTGTTCCTGTGAGGTGATTCCTAGCTTCTCGAAAATTGGTTTTGCGATCATTTGCTGGACTTCCTGCTGTGGGTAGACGCTCAAATACTCGTGAAGACCTGTTACTTCGTCAAAAACTTTTTTGTCTTGTAGTCCCAGACTATCAGCATTGATTTCGTCTTTAAAGTTATATCCAGGACCGCCGCGTCCATTCCCTAAGAGACAACCACCCTGAATCATAAAGCCTTCAATCACACGATGGAAAATCAACCCATCATAAAATGGTCTGGTAACCTTCTCCCCTGAAGCGTCGATGAATTCTTTGGTTCCTTCGGCTAAACCAATAAAGTTTTTCACTGTCTCTGGAGCCGATTTCTCAAACAGTTCGATGGTAAGGTCTCCATGGTTGGTCACCATCGTCACAACAGGATTTTTGGATTCTGCTGCTGAGAGTATTCCCGCAAGTGTGATGACCAGAGTCGAAATTAGATTCTTTAGGGTGATTCTCATAGCCTAGATGGTAGATGATGTTCTGCTAAATAGCCAATGCTACTTGCTGTTCTTCTTGATCAACTCAATGGCACACTCGGCAAAGCGTTTTCCGAGTGTCTTATAGCCTTCGCCTGTGTAGTGGAGGTCGTGCTTGACTAGCTTCGTCTTTTTATTCTGCTTGTCGTTGAGGTCATCGGTATCCACCCAGGCTCCCCGGGGGCTGGCTTCTGCGACGCTCACTTGTGCTTTGCGCACCATGGTCCAATGCGGGTAGCGCTGGTTGTTCATATCGAAATCGCTTAGGCGACCAATGACAAAATTCACGTCATCACGGCCGAGATCCTTTGCCAGCTGATCGACAAGTCCTTTCATGCTGGCGGCATAGACTGCACCATGCTTTTCTTTGGCGTCTCTCTCACCCTGCATCCAGACAAATGTCACGGTTGCGTATTTTTCACCAGCAGTCGCAGTATTGACCGCTTTCATGAGAACGTCGTAAAGGTCTCCCTTCGCCTTGGGCTCATCTCCTTTGGCTGGTTTCCAGTTCTTATGCCATCTGCGGATTGGCTGTCCACCTTGAGCGCTCTTTACCACCGTCACGTTCTCTGCTCCATAAGCTGCTTTTACCGCGGGGGTAAATGAAATATTAGGATTGAGGCCTGCCATGTTTGATTGGCCGGAAAGGATGAATAGATGCTTGTCGGCGGCACTGACTGAGAGCACGCTGAGCAGCATGAGGATCGCGGTGATGGAGAAGTGTTTCATTTGATTGTGGCCTGGACTTACTTTGGTGAATGGGGGATTTGAGGGGGTAGATTGGTTGAATAATGACCAGTGGCTTATGGTCTAGCAAGGGGAAATCGTGAAAAGTGTGTGTGGCAGGTATTTTTTTCATTTGCTTGATTCACTATTTTTTCAATCGGAAGAGCATAATAAGAGGCTAATGGTGAGGAAGGGTTGCAAATTGCGCTGCTTTGATTTAACCAGTTTCTCACTTTGACTACTTCAGCTTCCATAAACACGGTTCCCGCCGCTGCCGCCCGCGAAATTAAACGCCGTAGAACCTTTGCGATCATCTCTCACCCGGACGCAGGGAAAACGACTCTGACCGAAAAGCTGCTGCTCTACGGGGGAGCGATCGGCTTGGCCGGGAGTGTCACTTCAAAGAAAGAACAGCAATCCACTTCCAGTGACTGGATGGCGATGGAGAAGGAACGGGGGATTTCGGTTTCCTCTACGGTGCTTCAATTTGAATACAAAGATTGCTGCATCAATCTGCTCGATACTCCGGGACACCATGATTTTTCCGAAGACACCTACCGGGTTCTTTCGGCTGTTGATGCCGCCGTGATGGTCATCGACGCTGGTAAGGGGATCGAGGCGCAGACCTTGAAGTTGTTCGATGTTTGTCGAAAAAGAGGCGTTCCTATTTTCGTATTTATCAATAAGATGGATCGACCATCACGTCCTCCGCTGGAGTTGATCGATGAGTTGGAAAACGTGCTGAAATTAGCCCCAGCCCCCGTCAACTGGCCGCTCGGTGATGGTCCACGCTTCCGTGGCGTCTATGATCGTAAAAAGGGTGAGGTGAATCTCTTTGAGAAAACCACGCGCGGAGCATTCAAGGCTCCGCTCGAAGTTGCCGGCATCGAAGATGAAAAAGTCCGCGAAGCATTGGATGATGAACTCTATGAGACCGTGACCCAGGAAGTCGAAATGCTCGATGGTCTGACCGAGCCTCTCGACATCGAGCGGGTTCTCGCTGGCGAACAAATGCCCATTTATTTCGGCAGTGCGATGAACAACTTTGGAGTTCAGAACATGCTGGAGAGCTTTCTGGAAATGGCTCCGGCGCCGACAGGTCGTGCTAATGATGGCGAAATGATTGCTCCCAATACCAATAATTTTTCGGGATTTGTATTCAAAATTCAAGCAAACATGAATCCACGACACCGTGACAGGGCGGTATTCGTGCGGATTGTTTCCGGGATATTCGAACGGGATATGCAGATCACGGATCAGCGGACGGGAAAGAAAGTAAGACTCGCGAACGCCCAAAAGTTATTCGGTCAGGATCGCGAAACTCTAGACGTCGCCTATGCTGGAGATATTCTCGCCCTCGTTGGAAACTATAATTTTCTCATCGGAGACACGCTGACTAGCGACCCGAAAGTGGTCTATAATGAGATGCCTCGCTTCACACCCGAGTGCTTTGCCTACATCATCAATAGTGACACCGCCAATATTAAACGTTACCGCTCAGGAATAGAGCAGTTGATGAAAGAAGGAGTGGCTCAAGCTTACCAAGTTCACGGAAGTGCTCAGAGTGTTCCTCTCTGGGGGGCGGTTGGACCACTCCAATTCGAGGTCTTGCAGGCGCGACTTATCTCGGAATACAATGTCGAAACTAGACTTGAAAACCCGCCTTGGTCGATTGTTCAGTGGTTTGAGGAGAACGAGCCCGATCCATCTCGAAGATCTCTTGATCCACCCGAGGTGCAGCTTCCCTCAGGCAGTGTCATCGCCCGAGACCAGGATGGGCGCTGGGTAGTCTTACTAACGGCAAAATACCTCGTTGGGATCCTACACGACCGCAATGACCACCTCACATTCCGCGATCACGCAAATGATTAGACTGAAGACAGCTCGGTGAGAAGGGTTATGTTCTGGGTCTAGGAATGGTTTTAATGAGTAATTTACTCGCAATTTACTAGAATATTACTCTTAATCTAATTTTCCAGTCTCATTTCATCATCAGTCCGAAGACTACTCAGTATCTCATGGATATTGAGGTCTTACGGCAGTCCTTTACTAGTCTTCCAGTCACTGCTCACCAATCTCATCCTTCACCTCTCAGGCTATGTATTAAAGGGCATCTACTCACTTGAGGAATACTACGCTAGAAATCTAGAAAACTATTACTCTGCTATTAGTGTAGGTTCATCACATAATTACTACCTAGGCAGAGCAGAGGCTGATGTCAGTCATTGGGTGGAGTATTTTTGGGGTTTCATAGTTAGTTCATTTTGGATAATAATTAGATTGTCCTCGACAAGCTAATCGCAATATAATGGAAGCCATGGCAGCAAAAAAGACAAAGAGAAAAGTTCTCGTTATCGATGTGGGTGGAACAAACATCAAGTTACTTGCGACTGGTGCTGAATCACGTATTAAAATTCCCTCTGATAAAGACATGAGCGCCCAGAGTATGGTGGATCAGGTCATTGCTGCCGCGAGTGAAGCAGGCTGGAAATATGATGTTATCTCGCTCGGCGTTCCCTGTGTCGTGCGCGATGAACGGGTTCAGAAAGAGCCGGTGAACCTTGGGTCGGGTTGGGTCGGGTTCGACTTTGTTAAGGCATTTAAGTGCCCAGTAAAACTCATCAATGATGCGGCGATCCAGGCACTCGGCTGTTATAAAGGCGGCACGATGCTCTTCCTTGGTTTTGGCACGGGCCTCGGGACCACGCTGATAGTCGACGGCACTATTATTCCACTGGAGGCGGGCCATTTACCCTACAAAAAGACCAAGAAAAGCCTCGAAGATTACTTAGGTAAAGAAGGACGTGAGCGACTGGGTGATAAACGATGGTTAAAGCATTCCTTCCGTATTATTAAAGCTCTACGTCATGCCTTTTGTGCTACCGACTTAGTCATCGGTGGTGGCAACGCAGCAGACCTAGATCCTTTCCCAGAAGATGCCCGCGAGGTAGACAACTCAGCAGCCTTCACTGGTGGATTTCGTCTCTGGGAAAAATGAAAGTAATATGATTCGACGTCTCCCAAATTGAGTGACCTTGGTGTGTGAATCCAAAAAAATTTGTCTCTAGCGCTTCTTCTTCTTCTTCGGCTGGGGGATTAACTCCGGTCCGTAGCCAATCGTACTAAAAGGGCTAACTGGCTGACCTTGCTTATTGTAGAGCAGGTTACCGCACGGATGCTGAGTGTAGGCGTAACGGACGGCGATCGGCTCCGCTACATCCTTACAAGAGACCATCAAATCCGATCCATCAATCTTTCCATCAGCCCAGTGCCAGCTGCCGTCTTTGGCTTGGATTGACAGCCACTGGAGCTTGGTGTCAGGCATTGGAACTGGGGGTAAAAAGCCTTCTTTCTTTGCGATCACCAGCCCATTTTCTGCCTGGCTAAAAGAAACAAGAATGCTGCTACCTTTGATCACGTGCTTTTTGTAGAGAGGGCTGGTGGTTATTTTTTCGAATCCGTAAGTATTGTGCAGAGCTAAGCGTGCTAGTCGGACTCCGGTGTCGTATTTATTTGGTGGATGCTCACCTTTGGCGCCCACGTCAATGGTCACTACTAATCCAGTGTTGTCGAGAGCAAGAGCCCCTACGTAGGCTTGGCGAATCTCAGCTCGGCCATCGCCACCAGCTGGGTTTTCGAGTGTGGAAACTCCGATTCCTGGTAGCTGGACATAGTAAACAGGGAAGTCGCCTTGAGCCCAAATTTTCCGCCACCCAGTGATCAGAGATTTTAGTTTTGGTTCATAATGGCGACGATCTTTTTCATTACTCTCACCTTGATACCAGATCACCCCTCGCAGACTGGAGCCAGCGATTGGGTCGATAAATTTCAGGTGATTCTTACCTGTTTCGTATGGCTCCTGATTCAGCCAGCTTTCGATATTAGAGCCTCCTACTGCGGCAGTGATGAGCCCGACAGGCACCAAGGCATCGCTCTGCAGTCTGCGACCGAAGAAAAACGCGACCTTTTTGAAACCCGGTGCTGTTTCTGGTGTGCAGACAACCCATTCTTTATCGTCCTCGGATCCATACTGTCGAAGCGCTGGGTAGTTTGCTTTCTCTAGTGTGTCTTGTGGGTGATGACGGGTCTTGTTGGTCTTGATTGATCCTGCCATATTAGACTGACCAACGCAGAGCCAAATATCGCCAAGGACGAGGTTCTTAATTTCTTTGACTGCCTTCTTGCCATCCTTTTCGCAAACAATCGTCATGGACTTGCCAGCGGGACAGTCATTGACAGATTTGAGTTTGACCGCATCCATTGGATCTAGCACGACTCTCCATTTGCCATCTGTATCAGCTGTAGTTGTTTTGATTTGACCATCGAAGCTGACGGTGACTTTCGCGTCTGCTAAAGATGCCCCCCAGACTGGTAGCTTGATCTGCTGTTGCAAAATAGCGTTGTCTCTGAAAGGAGAACTGCACTGAGCTTCCAGCGTCTGTTCTATTTTTGGGCTAGTAGGTTCTGGATCAGCTGCACCAAATAGTGCCGAACTGATCATCAAAAAAGCGATCGGTAGTTGTATTAATTTTCTCATGTTAGATTTATTTATATCGTTATTGCTAAGCTAAGTGATTGCTTCGCTGGTTCATTATTTTCTGACAATATTATTGTGGGGTGGCTGCCCTGGTTAATAGCCTGAGGTGCTGAAGGGGGAGGCTGGAAGGCCGGTTTTGTTGTAGAGATTACAGCCGACTGGAAACTGGGTGTAGCCGTAACGAACCGCGATCGGTTCGGCCACTGCCTTAGAGGAAACGATCAGGTCGCTGCCGTCGATCTTGCCCACCGCCCAATGCCACTTACCATCCTTGGCCTGGATTGATAACCACGGTATCGCCATATCTGGTGTCGGAACTGGTGGCTGGAATCGGTCCTTGTTGGCGAGCATTAGTCCATTCCCCGCGTAATTGAATTTCACGCGGATGGTGCTGCCCTCGATCTTGTGGTTCTTGTAGAGTGGCCCGCTGGGCACCACTTCTTTTTTTCCGTAATCGTTGTGCAGAGCCCAGTAGGCAAGCCGCAGACCGACGTCATACTTGTTAAATGGGTGTTCTTTCTTCTCGCCAATGTCGATGGCGACTGCCATGCCGGTGTTGGGGATACTAAGCGCCTCGAACTGGGCGTTTCGGATAGCTGCCCGGCCGTCACCACCGGCAGGTTGGTCTGTGGGTGATTGACCCTGTGCCGCGAGCTGGACGAAGTAGAAAGGGTAGTCTCCTTGATTCCAGACTCCGCGCCAACCATCGATGAGTCGCTTCAGCTTCGGCAGGTAGTCCTTGCCATTCTTGACGTTGGCCTCTCCCTGATACCAGAGGGCACCGCGCATTGCGTGACCTACCAATGGCTCGATCTTTGGGATGAAATTTTGATACTTTGTTTTGATCGGAGTTTCGCCGGGAGCAATGTACTGCCAACCTTCGATACCTGTTCCCGCCACCGCTGCATTCATCAGTCCGATGGGGACGAGCAGTTCGCTTTGCAGCTTGCGACCAAAGACAAAAGCGATGCTATAGCATCTGCCTACGGTCTTGGGAGTGCTGACGGTCCACTCGGTTTCGAGAAAGCGTAGCGCTGGGAAGTCAGCGTTGACTTGTGATTCTTTGGTGCCCTGCTTGTGACTGAATCTCACTGACATATTCGATTGCCCAGAACATAGCCAGACCTCGCCAATCAGGATATTGGAACACTCCTTCTTCTCTTGCTTGCCGCCCGCACGGGTGATTACGGTCAGGGTGCGACCGGGAGGCGCGTCATTCACCGACTTCAACTTGTCGGCGGGCATGGCGTCCAGTTTCACTTCAAAACGTCCGTCCGCAGCGGCCTTGGTGACATGCTTCTGTTTGTCAAAGGTCACCTCGACGTCAGTGCCAGGAAGAGTCCAGCCCCAGATTGGAACCGGCATTTTCTGTTGGAAGACGGCGTTGTCGCCAAACGGACGTCCGAGATGCGGTGTTAATTCCAGCGGTGGCTTTTCCTTTGGGAATGCAGTGGATAATTCCGCGGCGGGCAGTGAGCCAGCGGTGGTAAGACCGAGGACTAGGACACAGAACGTGGCATGGAGGGCGAAGCGGAAGCGGCTTTTCGTGTGGATCAAGCTCATGGCGGAACCCTAAACGATACAGCCCTGTCTTGCCAACTTTATCTACGAATGATGTCTGCTCTATGCGTAAGAGTTATCACTAATCAGCGATCACCGATCACTTCCAAAAGGATTAGTGTTACTTCTTCACAAACTTCTGATCATCTGGATGGAGAAAATCTATGTTGAAGCTGGTAGCAATGCCGTTAGATTTGATGACGGTGACTTTGCCCGTAGCGGCATCATAGTTTTTGAGCCTAGCTTTAAATGATTTTGAGCCATCGCTGTTGCGGAAATTATACAGTGGTGCGCGCTTCTTTTTAGCGGGCTTTGATGTTCCGATGAGCTCCAGAACTGCTTTTCCCATTGCTTCACCGATGAGGTAATACGTTTCAGCATTACTATTCCAGTGGTAGCCTTGTTTTGAAGGGGACGCTTCTACAGAACGGGAGAATGACCCTGTTACCACGCAATGAACGTTTTTAAGGTCTTTTACTTTCGCAGCAGCAGCTTGAGCATCCCGGATCATGAAGCGCCGGCCACTGGTTTCAGTGCCTCCACCAAAGCCGCTATCGGCAATGACGAAGGGGAGATCAGGAGTAGCGAACTCCGTGCGGACATCGCGAATGAAATGCTGCATATTTTTCTCGTACTCTTGGCACATGGCCATATCGCAGCCATCGTTCCAGCCCTGATGCCAAGCAAAACCAACAATCTCATAATCTGAGCCTAGTTTTGGAAATTCTTTTTTGAGATTCTCAAGGGTATTTTTCACATTGGATACCATTTGGGTATAGAACGGGCCGACTTGACCACCAGAGCTCGGTGGGCGGAAATCAACCGCAAGGCTCTTCCCTCCCCACGCCGTTTTGATCAGCAATACTGGATCGTCTATAGCATCTCCCACCACGTGACCGAAGCCGAGTTCTGGTCCAATTTTTGTCTCCCGCGCTCCGAACCCTGGTTTCAGTGGTCCTTTCCGACCTAGATAAGAAATGGAGACATCGTCACGCTCCGCCCAGCCGCTTTTCCCTTTCCTAAGGTGTGCAAATTGCGGGTTGTTATCAGCCAGATGGGTGAGCGAGCCTATCCCTCCGTTCTTATCACTGGTGATGGCACCATGTCCCTCCATATTCGATTGCCCAGCAAGAATGAAGACCTTCACCGTCTTGGCGGAAACTTGTGTGTGTGATCCAGCAAGAATAATGACACTCAATGCTAGTAAAACGTAACGTGATATTTTATTCATCGCTCTATAAAGAAGACTGACGACTCATAAGTCAAAGAAACAATCCAATCTTACTTACGCCAAAGCCACTTCAGAGCTTCAGGGAACAATCTACCGCCATATTCTCCACTGTGACCACCGCCAGTGGGTGCCCAATAGTGATCGTATCTTCTAAATGCGAGTGCGCTCTGCATCTGTAGGTTTGAGAGCCACCAGTTACCATGTGAGTTATCGAGATCGTCTTTGCCATCTTGTAGATAGACTCGGAGGGGGCGGACTTTTTCTTTTCTGATCAATGCAGGGTAAACATGACCTCCACGGATATTAGTGAATGATCCGATGTGACTCATTATTTTTCGAAATAGATCAGGTCGCTCCCAGCCAACGGTGAACGCGCAGATGCCTCCAGAGCTTAATCCGCAGATCGCCCGTTGCTCTGGGTCCTTTGTGAGATTGTAGTTTTTTGCCACAGCAGGAAGGAGTTCTTTTTCTAGAAACTCCGCATAGTTGGCATTGAGAGAATCATACTCTACGCTTCGGTTGCTCTTGTTCTTATGAGTCGCCCAGCCTTGTTTACCTTCAATTTTATCCACCTTCAAACCAGGATTCACAAAGATCCCAATCGTGGGCGGCATCAGCTTCTTGTGGATTAAATTATCAAGTACGATCGGTGTGCGGAACTGTCCTTTCTCGCTCACATACGCATGACCATCTTGAAAAACCATCACTGCGGCAAGTTTCTTAGGGTCATACTCTGCAGGCACGTAGAGAGAGTATTGCCTCAGAGTTCCTGCAAAGACATCACTACGTATTTCGTGACGCGTTACGGTTCCTTTTGGAACCCCTTCCTGTCGCTGAGAATCTGGCAGCCACCGCAGTTTTTCAGCTGAAGCTGGTGCAATGAAAAGAGAGCAGGCGAGGATAGTTGAGGATAGATTCATAGTGATCACTTTTTTATATTTAAACCCAAATGATGGATCACTTCGAGAAAATAGTAAGTTTGATGAATCTGAATCAAAAAATCCAGCGTATTAATTAGTGAACTATTTTTTCGTGCAATAAAAATCCAACCTTAAAATTAAAACTATGAACCTAAAATTAATTGTTAAAACCATCGCATACGGACTCAATGCCTCCTCAAGTGCAGAGCATTACAAGTGCTACGCAAAATATTCTATCAACAAAACTATATGCACGGCAGCTTGCCTTTCTCTTAGTTCTATGTTGGCTTGCGCAGCAGAAAACTCAGTAGCTGAATTCACTCCCAAGGAGGCTGATGCGCTCGGTTGGAGAGTGGTGGACGATAGTGTTATGGGTGGACTTTCGCAGGGTAAGATCCAGATTTCTAAGGATGGTATTTTGAATTTTAACGGGAAACTATCGCTAAAGAACAACGGAGGTTTTTCTTCATTGCGTAGCGGGAATCTAGATTTAGATCTCAGTGGTGCCGAGGGCCTAGTCGCCAGAGTCAAGGGCGACGGACGAACCTACAAAATGAGATTTAGCACCGATGCCCGCTTCCGTTCAAGGGAAGTCTCCTTTTCAGCAGACTTCAAAACCCAGAAGGATGAGTGGGTTGAGGTTAAAGTTCCTTTTGATGATTTTTCGGCGAGCTTTCGCGGAATGAGCTTGAAGAGAGAGACATTCGATCCCGGTAAAATCCGTAGGATCGGGCTTCTTCTTGGAGATAAGAAAGCGGGGCCATTCGAGTTGCAGGTAGACTGGATCCGCACCTATGGTGCCGAGTCAGATGCAGTAAAATCAGGCACGAAAGATATTGTTTCAATCGCTCTTGCGGACGGACGCTTTGGCACACTCGCGGCGGCGCTCACCGAGGCGAAGCTTGTAGAGACTCTACAGGGTAAAGGACCCTTCACCGTTTTTGCACCAACTGACAAAGCATTCTCCAAGCTTCCTGAAGGAACAGTCGCGGATCTTTTGAAGCCTGAAAATAAAGACAAGCTACAGGCTGTTTTGACTTACCACGTGCTATCCGGATCAGTAGATCTGGCAGGAGCTCTCTCCGCGAAGCAAGCTAAAACCGTTCAGGGATCTGACGTCAAGATTAGCTTTAGCGATGGTAAAGTACGGGTGAATGATGCGGCCATTATTAATGCTGACATCAAGTGCTCGAATGGAATCATCCATGTCATCGACTCGGTGATTCTCCCGCCTGAGTCTGGCAATGATATCGCAAGTGTTGCGAAAAGAGCGGGTGGTTTTAATACCCTGCTTGCTGCTGTTGAAGCCGCTGGTTTAGGCGATGCCCTTTCAGGGGATCAGCCCGTCACCGTCTTCGCTCCCACAGACGCGGCTTTCGCTGCTCTGCCAGAGGGAACCGTTGAATCTCTGCTGAAACCAGAAAACCGTGATAAGCTCATTGCTATCCTAAGTCTCCACGCCGTTGTTGGTAATATCTCAGCTGGAGATGCCCTGAATGCGAAGCAGGCCAAGGCCCTCAGTGGCGGAACGCTTGAGTTTGGGATTACCGATGGGGTATTCAAAGTCAACGGAGCTACTATCGTGAAGACTGATATCATTTGCGATAACGGTGTGATCCACGTCATCGACGCAGTGATTCTTCCGAATTCGAAGAATGAGAATAGCGAAAAGATGTCAGCGGCCTCAAGGAAGTCACCGACCAAGCTTATTGCCGCTGCGATCGACAAGGGTGTCCCTGCCTTCAATAACGGGGATCCTGGTAAATGTGCCGATATTTATAGCGACTGTATGGTGGCTATTTCCAAGGACAAAACAATCGACCCAAGTGTGAGCAAGGACATTCAGAAATTCATCGAGCGAGCAGAAAAAATTAAGGACGACACCGAGCGCGCGTGGCTTCTACGTAGTGGGCTGGATCAAGTCTATTCAGCTCTCTCAGGAATCTAAATTGCGAAGCTGATTCTAAAACGATGAGGACAGAAAAGAAAATGCTCGGCTTTATCATTTAGAATATAAGTATCCAGATACCTGATGCACCGTGTGCTGAATGTGTCTTTCAGTTTAAAATAAAAGGCCCGCTTGGATTTCTCCAAGCGGGCCTTTTTTTTGAGTCGTTTAGACTTCATGAGCTATTGGTAACTGTGTGAAGTGTGATTCACGCGGGTTCTTCTTTTAGTTGCCTAACTAGTGATTTTCATGAGCTCCATTGGCGACTGTTTTATGACTTATCTAAGGATTTCTGATATGTAAAATTGATGAAATCATTAACTTACTCAATCATTTCCGTAGGGCTTCTGGCTACAAGAAAGGCGCCACGGGGAGATGAGAAAAATTATAGGTTAAGAAGGAATCGAAAGTGGAGATTAGGCCTTAGTGACCCTCCTGGATTGGTACAGTGGTTCAATCTGTAAAGTTAGCTAAGTAGGGATTACCAGTCTTCATGTTCTCAAAATATCATGAGAAGATGGGATCATTTAACTGACTGAGCACCCCCAGTAAAGAGGGTTTTCACCAATCACTAATTACCAATCACTAACAACTTCCCCAAGTGTTAGTGTTCTTCTTTCACATACTTCTGATCATCTGGATGGAGGAAATCTATGTTGAAGCTGGTGAGGCTGCCGTTCGCCTTGATGGCAGTGATTTTCCCGGTAGCAGGATCAAAGCTATTGAGTTTGGCTTTAAATGATTTGGTGCCATCGCTGTTGCGGAAGTCATAGAGTGGCGCGCGTTGCGTTTTCTCGGGCTTTTTTGATGCTGTGAGAGCGGCGGCGATTGTTTGAGCAAGAACGGTTTGACCTTCCGCGCCGGGGTGGACGCCATCTGGAGCTAGGTTGCCTTTGCCTTTGAGTGCTTCATGCAGATCAATGGTAGCCAGGCCGTTCTCTTTGGCGATCGCTGCTAGAGCTGGAATGATGTCCTCTACGATCGACTTCTCCCTGTTCTCAGACTTGAAGAATGGGATTGGATAGCAAAGGTAGATTTCCGGTTTGCTTTCGAGATCGTTTAAAAACTCTAGTAGCTCGAGCGTGGCATCACGATAAGCGGCATCAAATATCTTTTTGTTATCTGGTTTTTTAAAGTTGCGGTAATGTGTGTCATTGGTTCCAAGTTTGATGGTGACAATATCGGGCTGTATCGCCTTGATTTTCTCTCCCCAACGTTTGAGGTAATTCCGCATTTGAATACCGCTGGTGCCGCAGTTACTGACATGATACTTTGAGCCGAGGAGATTTTGCAGTTGGGCTGGGTAGGCATTTTTTGCGCGATCTTCCACAACGGCACCAAATGTGATACTGTCACCAATACAGGCTAATTTAATCGGAGCGGCAGATACGATGTAAGAAGAGCAGGCTATTGCAACAATTGCTACACAGAGGTTGATTACGATTCGTTTCATGTTTCTTATATTGGGTTGATTATTTTTCGTTTGATCACCGGGGACTCATTCTTCCAAACTGTCAGTCGTTACTTTTGCTCCTTCACATACTTCTGATCATCTGGATGGAGGAAATCTATGTTGAAGCTGGTGAGACTGCCGTTGGCCTTGATGGCAGTGATTTTTCCGGTAGCAGGATCAAAGCTCTTGAGTCTGGCTTTAAATGATTTGGTGCCATCGCTGTTGCGAAAGTCATAGAGTGGCGCGCGTTGCTTTTTCTCGGGCTGTGGTTCCTGGAGTGCTGTGGCGATTGTTTTAGCAAGAACGGTTTGGCCTTCCGCGCCGGGGTGGACGCCATCCGGGACCAAGTTATTTTTGCCTGCGAGCGCTTTATACAGATCAATGATGGGCAGGTTTTTCTCCTTGGCGATAGCTGTTAGACCCGGAATGATGTCTTCCACGATCGACTTCTCATTGATCTTACCCATCGGCTTGAATACTGGTACTGGATAGCAAAGGTAGATTTTCGGTTTGCTTTTGAGTCCGTCTAAAAAATCAAGCAGCTTGAGCGAGGCATCTCGGTAATTTTTATCAAATACTTCTTTATTATCTGGGTTCGTAAAATCGCGCGATTTTGTGTCGTTAGTGCCAAGTTTGATGGTGACAATATCGGGTTGTATTGCCGTGATTTTATCTGCCCAACGGTTGAGGTAATTCTGCATTTGAATGCCACTGGTGCCGCAGTTGCTGACTTTGTGGGTTGGACCGAGAAGATCTTGCAGTTGCGCTGGGTAAGCATTCTTTTCGCGATCTTTCACGCGAGCACCATAGGTGATGCTATCGCCGATACAGACTACTTTAATCGGTTCGGCAGCTTCGGTTTGCGAAGAGAAGGCAATTGCAGCAAGTGCAATACAGAAATTAAGAGCAATTTGTTTCATATTTTTTATAGCTTGATAGAAAGTGGCGAAATCATTTGCTAAAACGACGAGAGACTTCACGGTCAGCGGAATGATTAATAACAGTTGGTTGATGTTAGGTCACGATGGATTTTCTTTTATTTGGCGGACTATTTATTTATCTTATTTGCCTTTCCGCGATATTAGCTTTTGCGCACTTCTCCGGCTGCGGCCCAGGTTGTCACGAGGTCAGGTCTCTGCTGTAAGAAGACATTATAAATGTGATTGGCGAAGCTATTCCCTGCGTGTGCATAGAGATTGAAGGCGGCATCCACGCCGGTGGCTCGGATTTCCTGCATCTCGTAGTCCTGCTGGGCGCTGACGATGACGACCCCGGTGAACTCATGGCGCTTCAAGGTCTCGATGGCATGTAGGTTTGCTTTGTGGGAGGGCATCGCAAGGATCACCATGTCGAGAGCGTCACGGGGGCACGCGCTCTCCCAGAAGTCCGAATCTGTGGCGTCAGCAAGCCGGATATTTCGCTCCTGCTCCTGATGAACTTCAACTTTCGTGGAATCTCGGTCGAACCCGATGACATGGCCTGGGAAGCGATGCTCCAAGGCGTGATAGGCAGCCAAACCGACGCGACCGATCCCAAAGATAGCCACCCTTTCGCTACCTTGAATAGACGGTAAGTCATCACGATGACGTCCCTGCCGTTCAAACTTCTTTAACCAATCGCTGATCGGGTCGTAGAGGCTTTCTGCTCGCCGATTGACCGGTGCTGCCACCAAGAAACTCAGCGAGAGCGCCAGAGCCATGGCTACCAACCACTCACTCCCAAGCCATCCTTGTGCGACGCTGAGCGAGATCACGATTAGTCCAAATTCACTGTAAGTTGAGAGTGACACCGCGGCCATCCAGGAAGTCCGTGCTCGCAAACGAAAACGGGTCAACAACAGGAAGAACCCAACACTTTTGATCGGTAACAAAAACAGCGCCAAAACCGCCCAGCCCATCGCTGGCCAAGAAAAGTCGCCTTGTAATCCCACTTGGAGAAAAAAGCCCACCAAAAGTAAATCAGTGATTTGGTTGAGGGACTTTTTCAACTCACCTGCCTGCGGGTGCCATCCCACCATTATCCCAGCAAAAAGCGCCCCGAGATCCGCTTTCAGCCCGACTTGCTGGAAGGACTCTGCTCCCACCACTAAGGCGAGCAGGAGTCCGCATAGGGAAAGCATTTCACCGTGTCCCGAACGGCTCATCAGCCACCCCCATAGTGGGCGGCCGAAAATTAACGCTGGGACAAGGACAAGGCACCACCAAGTCGGGATCTTCCCGGTTGAAGCCGTTAGGAATAGCACGGCGATGATGTCCTGCATCACCAAGATCCCTATCGCCACCCGTCCATGTACCGAACCCATATCTCCATTCTCGGTTAGGGTTTTGATCGTGAAAACGGTGCTTGAGAAGCTGAAGGCAAAAGCCAGTAACCAGGCCGTTTCCCAGTCGACCCCGCCCACCGAGGTCAGTAGCCAGGCAGTGAGGAAAATGATTGGCCCAAAGAGCAACAAGACTGCTAAGGAGTGCAAGCTCGTTCCCGCCCAGATTTCCGGACGCCCTAGGGTTCTGACTCTCAATTTAAGCCCAATAATAAAGAGCAACAGAGTCACCCCGAGATCCGCCATCGTCGCCAAGCCTTCGCCCCCTTCTTGCCCAGTGGCTTTGAGAACAAAGCCCGCAATGAGAAAGCCCACCATGGGTGGCAACCGAAACTGCTGGGCAATGAGGCCGAAAACAAAAGCAATGGCGATTAAGAGAGCATCCATGGAACCCCTTGAATATAGCAAGTTTCATGCCATTTCAAGGGAATTGAAAACCAACATTTCAAGGCATCTTTTCCAAGGCATCTGCCACTTCTCGAAAGTGACTTTACCGATAACAATCATTGGATGCTGAGAACCCCGGGTGTGATGGCTGTCCGGTTGCTGATCGGTGCTTATTTTCTCTTATATGGCTGACTCAGGATATTCTGATACAAGAATCACTATATCTCGGTTAAAATCGACGAAGGCTTATGCCGATATCTTTAATCGAACCGCACCGGCAGCTAAAACAAGAAGTGAAATCCCAAGCCCTTTTTAACGGCACTAGACCCAATCACCATGGCAAAAAACATCATCATATTTTCAGACGGCACAGGACAAGAAGGTGGTAAAGGCTCAAACAGCAACATCTATGAGATGTTTAATCTGGTAGAGGATCGCACCTCTAAGCAAGTGTCATTCTATGACCGAGGCATAGGCACTGGGTGGAATAAATTATTTGGCAATGTGGGTGGCGCTGGTATTTCAAGGAACATCATGGATTGCTATACCTTTATTTTCGAAAACTATGAAGCTGGTGATCAGATCTACCTGTTCGGATTTAGCCGGGGGGCAGCGACATTACGTAGCCTATCGAGCTTTATCCATTACTTTGGAATATTGCCGAAGTCGCGTCCAGACTTGATCAAAAAAGCCTATAAAATTTACAAAATCCAAAACAAAAAGAAGCGCCAAGAAAAAGCGGAGAAGTTTGTAGCGGTACACCACACGATGTGGACTAAGATAAGGTTCCTGGGATGCTATGATACGGTGGCAGCGCTGGGCCTGCCGATCAAACCTCTGAGTGTGTTCCTCAACCTCATTCCTGGACTCCGTCACAGGTTTCACGATTTCAAACTGAGTGAATCAGTTGAACATGCCTATCAGGCATTAGCGATCGATGACCAGAGAAAGACCTTTCATCCCATCCTGTGGGATGCTGATACTTTACCGCACCAATTCATCAAACAGGTTTGGTTTTGTGGCATGCATACCGATGTTGGTGGTGGGTATAAAGAACAAGACCTGTCAAATATCCCATTAAAATGGATGATAGATATGGCGGTGATACAGGGACTTATTTTGTTCCGGCCAGATTTAAGCTCTATTGCATGGGATGTGAATGGACACATGCATGACTCACGTGGGAATCGATGGACCAAGCTTTACCGAAAGGAACGACGCTCCTGGAATCCAGAAAGAGCTGATCATGCGCTGGTGCACAGTAGTGTCTTGCTAAGGAATAAAAACGCCGATAACGAGGATACTCCTCCATACAAACCTTGGATACTTGAGCACGAATACGAGCTAGAACCCTAGAACCAGCGCTTAGAACATCCACTCACTTCGCTCGCAAAGTGAGTGCAAAACCTTACCCCTACTACTTTTTACCTACTACTTCTAGCTGACCTTCTAGTTAGCGTTGGAGCTGGGGTTGGCGATGAGGTAATCAATGCCGTCGATGACTAGGAACTTGAAGTTTTCATTGGTCCAGTCAGGCATGGCGTGTCCGGCTGAGATGCCAATCACTTTAGAGATTCCTTGCGGACACTCCCACATGGCCACGGCCTTAAATTCACCTTGCTGGCCACTCACGATCGGGATCACCCCATCGACTTTATAAAGGTTGTCGTACAGCTCGGTGTCTTCCATCACGAAATCTTTTGTGACGCGCTTGGCGGCAGGGTGATCTTTAGTGACCACCGTGTAAGTGATTGGGGTGTGAGGTCCATGTTTGCTTGATGCAATGCCGGTGAAATCTCCCCAAGCGGGGAAAGGAACGTCGAGATGCTTTGCAGTCCATTTGTCTACCAGAGCCTGGCTGGTCTTGGCCGGGCCACTATTACCGGGGATGATACCAGCGGTGCCATTTCTATAAGTGGGCCAGAAACAATGCATGGTGCAGTGGATCAACATCGCCGGCACCCCGTTGGTGCGAGTTTGTTCCATGATGTTGTGCGCGGCTTCTAGGTCGTCACTCGCTGCGATGCAAAAGTTATAGACGACCACGTCATATCCTTTCGCAAAATCTTTCTTTTTCAATAACTCCAAAAGCTCGGCGTAATTTTGGTGGCGAGGATGTTTTTTACGGATCGCCGCATCTGCCTCAGTTTTTCCTTTTCGCGCTCTTCTCAGATCGGCATATCCAATACCAATGTCTGTTTTCATCACCGTCACATCCCAAGAAGCTTCTTTGGCGTATTCTTGGAAAAACGCCTCTTGTTCTTTGTAATCATGAAAGTTTCCAGGATAATGGGTGACGTAGAGAACCTTCTTGGTCTTTACCTCAGTCTCTTTAGGAGCCTCTTTACAGGAGGGCAGAAATAAACATACAAGGAGTGAAAGGCAGATAGTGTTGGCTAGATTTTTCATGAGATAATAATGTGAGGGATTTTTTTGTGGGGTGTCCCTGGGCACGTTGTGGAGATTGATCTTATTTTACTTCTCTGACGATCTATTGATTTCCGTTCAATCCGACAAGCATAAGGTTCTGTTCTTCTTAATGAACCATTGGTAACAGAGTATGAACGGGGAGTCACGCTGGTTCTTTTTATTGAATGAAATAAAGAGACAAATCATAATATCAGCAAGGTCGATGTGGTAATCGCCAGTAAAATGAATGTGATTGTAATTTTTAAAAACGGCATAGTGGAAGAGGCTTTTGCTTTGACGATAGATTAATCATGTTCAGCATATAAACACATGGAACCGATGGACCTCGTGATGAAGTTCGGTGAATGACTCCGTAAGAAAGTGGATCACTTATTCTCCATTTTCAGCGCCTCTTCGAGAGTGATCAACTTCTTCGGTGCAGGATCTTCATCGATGGCTTTGACCATCTTCCTCCATAGTCCAGCAAATCTGTCCTTTTCGATATTCTTCAATCGCTCGTCCGTCTTGATTTTCTTCAAGGCCTCTTGAGCGTTGGCACCATATTTTGGCAAAGCTGCACAAAGCATCCTAATCTTGAACCCCCACTTGCCGCCATCTCGGTCGAGAATCCCCGCAGCGTGTGGCAAGCCTTCCCTGATATTGAGCCGCGCCAAAATCTCGATGGATGGACCAATCGTGCTCTGCCATGCGTGATAGGAATGATACGTCCGATCCTTATCCTCGATGACATACATGAGCTTATCAGCCATACGCCAAAAGTCTTCAATCGGTATCGTCGACACCAATTTAACACCCTCAGCTCGGCCACTTTGTCGCTTGTGATTTAACAATTTGTGGGCAGCTTGGTAGAAGAGATCTTTATCCTTCACTAGGCCTGACTCATACGGTGTAGCACATAATTGATTCAAGCTACGACCAAGCGACTCATCTGTATCCCTGAAATAGTCCCCCGGCTCGTCGTCCACAACAAACTGAAGTAGATCATTAAAATATTCATACGACTCCTCACCATGACATGAAAGTGTCGCCGCCGCTTTCATTCTCACTTTAAGGCCTTCATTCTTATTTCTCAGAATTTCTCCGATGGCTTTGATTTGTGGGTGAGCCTGTTCCGGCGGACACTTGTATCCGAAATACTCCATGGCACTAATTTTCTGCACCTCGCTATCACTCTTCAACATCGCGACGATCTTTGGCAAAAACCCATCATCACGTGCTCTCATCGCCCATATCGCAGGCCCTCTGACTTGCGGGATGGGGTGATCGAATAAGGCCAATAGCTCATCATCACTCTTACTCTTAAAGTCGATCTGGCTCATCTGAATCACTTCATCCGCCTCTTTGCCTTTGAGCCAAAGTTTTTTATCGGCGTATTTGCCGGTAATAAACAATACCTTACGAGGAAGGCAGTAAGTCAACAATGCCACTCCTGTTTGTGAGCCTACATTGCCACTCTCTTTGCCGCCACGACGGAAGCTACCATCCGATGCTCGATAGCAGGTGTGAAACCACCGTGATTCATCGAAAAACTGCTGCGTCACTTCAGGCCCACAGAAGTTGGCCGCCAGTGGTGTCCACAGAGGGTTGAAAAAGTTACTCGCGTGTCCTTGCTCCAAGTTGGAATACGCCGTCGATGAAAGCTTGGAGAAAAACTTAACTCCTGCTTCATTTTTCATCAACGCCATGCACATGGTTGCAGATCCGCTCATGCCATTGTTGTTGAACGCTTTGCGATTCGGGCCATGCACGCCGTAGTTGAATCCACCCTCTCCAATGTAGGTGGAATAATACGCATAGGTTTGCTCGATGCCTTTGTTAAGCACTGGGGAATCGATGCCGCAGCGTTTTGCCATCAATATGCCCATGAAAGAACTCAAACTGCTTTGATTCATCTGAGCATAACCGGGATGCCGACCGGCCACCGCCATTCGGTGCCCCCACATACCGCCAGGGTCTTGGCCTCTTGCGGTGCTCACCGCGTAAATCTCAAGCGCAGGCAGGACCGACTTGTCACCCGTAAGCAAGTAATACTCACTTAACAAAATACAATTATAACCCCAATACCACCCTACATAACTCATTGGTTTTTCTCCCTTCAATTGGGCATCGAACAACTCCGCGTCTGGATTCAAAATACCCGATGCCTTGATCGCCTTAGCGACCAAATCGATGTATTTCTTCTCACCTGTAGCCATCAAGCCCAAGAGTCCACTGTGGGTGGCCCCTGAATTGTATTTTCCTCGCGAGCGCTTATTCTTGCGATCTAAACTGTCATTAATTTTTTTAGCCAAATACTCGGCGGCCCGATCAATGATGAGTTCGCTCTTTGGGCAGTCGTAGGGAGCTGTCTCGCTGTAGGATCCAAGCACGCTTAATTGTAGATCGACTTTTTTGTCTCCTTTAAGAATCACCGTTAACTTTCCACCTCCTTGCTTGGCCTCAGCCTCATCGATGGCCGTAGCCAAACTCTTGCGGACGTCTCCTTTGAACTTATCTGAACCCACGCCAATGATCTCGTCTCCCTTGTTGATCTTCCCGTCTGCCGGTGATCCTTTAGCGACTTCAGTCACCTTCGCGCTACCTCTTGATATCGTCCCAGTGAGACCTGTCGGCCCCAACTGATGGATACTTGGCGCCTTGGCTAGAAGTTCAGGACTGAAAACGACCGCCCCGAGGGCAATCGAAAAAATAAAGGCAAGCTGGTTGTTCATGGAGTCGATGTGATTTGGATAGTGTAGCACTCGCAGTGCTACTTTGTTTACTTCTACTAGAAAGAGAAAAAGAGTCCTGCTTTAGTTCATACATAGAATGAGTTAAGTGAGAATTACTTCATTGTGATAAGAAAGTAAAGATTCGTGATCATCGATTCTCTTTTTCAACACACGCAACCGACCGCGCTCATCATTGGCGACGCGGTCTTATTTCATGCCGTTCAGGTTCACCTCGCCTACAAAGGAATTCTGGCACCTCAGCACGTCTCTCTATTCTGCGATGACTACTAACAAAGCTTTAAATGGGCACTTCCCAATATTGCTCATATACAATGGGATCACCGACCATCTATCCGCCGAGTCATGCAGTGGGTAAAAAATATTGGCTATGGTAAAAACGATAGGAAAAAAAGCATTACCAGAGCAGTGCTGCACGAGGGTGATACCATTGGCCCGGCTCCATTAGCCTGATAAGCTGAAACTAGGTGCCTAGTCTTTTTTACCCGCTAGATTTCCGTCGAAAATGGTATTACTTAGCGGCTTTACCAAAAACAATTTTGTAAACTTCCTCGGCGGAGCGGTTTTTTCCCGTGCTTTCGTTAAACCATGGTGTGCCACCTGTGAACATCATGCCTTCGGGGAGTTTCTTGCCGGCTTTTACCCATGCATCAAAAGTGGGGACGGCTTTTTTCTCAGTAGCGGCAATACTTATTTTAAGGGCGGCTAAGCGGTCTTCTTTCTTTTTGAGTTTCGCTTTATATTTGATCAGTCCCTCTTGCGTAAATCTAGCACGAGTCATGAACTCTTTCATGTCTGCGATCTCCTTTTCTAAAATCAGGATCTCAGCCTCGGTGGCTGCGATGAATTCTTTTAATCTCGCTGGATTCTTTTTATCTGCTTCCATCTTTTCGGTAATCCACTTTGCCAACGTCCCACTTCCCATGCCATAGCCGCCGGGGAGAGGCCTATAATCATCGGTCTGTACTAATGGAGGGTTTCCCCAATGGGCTGGGTAAGCTTTTTTCGCGCTTACTTTTTTGTCGGTTACTTTTTTGACGTTTACTCCAGCGACATCGCTGAGATCGTTGAGCTTGATGCCGTCTATAATGGGGACATTTTTCAGCTGAAATTCAACCGAGTAATTCTCATATTCGGTGTTCCTTATTTCAGTGGTTTCAACCAGTTTTTTGGAGATTACCTTGCATGAAGCCGCTGGGATCTGGTGAGTTTCCAACGCGTTTGGAACGTCGGGAAATAAGGCATCTGAATGCTGGTTGTTGACCCAGCCCTCTAGCCCTTTCTGGGTAGCATCATCGGCAAATGTGAAGATTTTCGCTGACACAGGGAAGTCCTTACTCTTGTTGTCTATGGTTACTAAGAGGACTACTTTCTTGTCAGTGAAAGTATAATAAATCCCGGTGGAGGTAGGCCCCATCATCGAATAAGCAGCTACCGTCTTTAAACAATGCTTGGCTTTTATATCCAGAATTTTGCTCGGCTTTGCATCCTCCGCAGAGGCCACAGAGATTGACACGGAGGCGAGTATGGTAGTGAGAAGCAGGGTTTTAATGGTGAGTGGAATTTTCATAGTAATTGTTATTTGTTATATCGATTATTGGCGTATCCGTCTAGATTTGTGACATGAATTTGTCATTATTTTGGAAGAATTATAAACAAGAATTATAAAGGTCAGACAATCTAACGTTTGTATTGTTTGACCTGAGGGCAATACGATAGACTGATCTAGTTGAGAGTTCCTAAGTATTCTCTCTTTTACATGCGACCTGAAAAATAAAGAGACAGACAAATTGTATACAATTGTATAAATTCAACTTTTGGGCGAATGCTCATAACGCAATCTATCCCAATGTAAATAATCCTCACTATATGGCAAGAGTTCCAAATCCTTGCTTAAGGATGCAGCTCCATGCTTTTCAATAAAGGATGGAAAATTATCGAGCCAACTGGGAGGACTTTTAGGCATTTTCATTATCGCATTTATATATGCCTAGCCTTAAGATGTCCTAATCTATTCCTAATTTAGGAGTAATTAGGAATAGATTAGGAGTGAAATGGACTAATAAGCCGAAAGTAACAGGGTAGACCCTAAAATTAAGAATTTAGGTATTTGTATACATTTAATTATAAAAAGCCCGCTTGGATTTCTCCGAGCGGGCTTTGGTTTGAGTATTTGTGGACTTGGAGATTGGAAATCTCCGTCACGTTAGGCTTTCGCCTTTGGTGTAGACGCTGCCTCGTGTTGTTCCTCGGCTGCTTCCAGGGCGGCTTTGGTTTTAGGAATAACACGGATCAACTTTTTGCAGGTTTTTTCCCAGTTGGCTAGGAGCTTTTTGGCTCTTGGGGATCCGGTTAGTTTGGCGTGGTCTTCGATGAGGGCTTTGGCTTCGGCTTTGTCGATCTCTCGCTGGACGGGGAGGGCTTCTACCATTTCGGTGTTGATGCGGGACTGGAAGATGCCGTCTTCGTCATAGACGTAGGCGGTGCCACCGGACATTCCTGCGCCGAAGTTCTGGCCGGTGGTGCCGAGGATGACGATGAGGCCGTTGGTCATGTATTCACAGCCGTGGTCGCCGCAGCCTTCTACTACGGCGTGGGCGCCGGAGAGTCTTACGCCGAAGCGTTCTCCTGCGCGGCCATTGACGAAGAGTCTGCCAGCGGTGGCTCCGTAGAGGCAGGTGTTGCCTACGATGGAGTTTTTGGCTGGGTCGAACTGGTGGTTGGCGTGTGGCTTGACGGTGATTCTACCGCCGGACATGCCTTTGCCTACGAAGTCGTTAGCCTCGCCGGTGACGTTTAGCTGGACGCCATTGGTGAGGAAGGTGCCGCAGGACTGACCAGCTGAGCCGGAGAGGTTGAGAACAATCGATCCGCAGGGGAGTCCGTCTTTGCCGAAGTATTCTGCGACGCGGCCGGAGAGGCGGGTGCCGAGGTTACGGTTGGTGTTGATGACTTTGTAGTCGAGCGTGATGGGTGCTCTGTCTGCCAGCTCGCTGAATTCTGTGATGCCTTGCTTTGTCTTGATGTCTTCTAGGATCTGGATGTCTAGCTCGGGGATATGGTTGCCATCGTTGCGTGCTTCGGTGCAGATTCTGGAGATGTCAGATTCGGCGATGTTGAATGCCTTGGCGGTGACGCTGATGACGTCCTTGAGGACGGGGGCGAGGTCGATCATGTTTGCCTTTGGATGATCTGGGACGTGGCGTTGCTTGAGGAATTCTGGGTGGCCGATGAGGTCATCGAGCTGGGCGACTCCTAGCTTTGCCATGATCTCGCGGCATTCTTCTGAGACTGCGTTGAAGAAGTTGATGACTTGTTCTGGGGTTCCTTTGAACTTGGCTCTCCATTTAGGGTCGGTGGTGGCGATGCCTACTGGGCAGTTGTTGAGGTGGCATTTACGTACGTAAACACAGCCCATGGCGATCATGGCGATGGTGCCGAAGTTATACTGCTCAGCTCCGAGGATGGCGGCGGTGACGATGTCTTTGCCGTTCTTCATGCCGCCGTCTGTTCTGAGGGTGACTTTAGATCTGAGGTTGTTGAGGAGTAGGGTCTGCTGGACTTCTGCGAGGCCGAGCTCCCATGGGAGTCCGCAGTGCTTGGTAGAGGAGATTGGTGAGGCAGCGGTGCCGCCGTCGTGTCCTGAGATGAGGATGTTGTCGGCTGATGCCTTTGCCACACCAGCTGCTACGGTCCCTACGCCAGCTTCGGATACGAGCTTGACGGTGACTTTGGCTTTGGGGTTGATTTCTTTTAGATCGTGGATCAGCTGGGCTAGATCCTCGATGGAGTAGATATCATGGTGGGGTGGTGGTGAGATGAGCTGGACTCCTGGCTGGGTGTTCCGCAGTCTGGCGATGATGCCGTTGACCTTGTGACCTGGGAGCTGGCCACCTTCACCGGGCTTAGCGCCCTGTGCCATCTTGATTTCTAGCTCGTCTGCATTGACTAGATAGTGAGCGGAGACTCCGAAACGTCCCGATGCGATCTGCTTGATGCTGGAGCGTGCGAGGTCACCATTCGGGTAAGGGAGGAAGCGTTTAGGGTCTTCTCCACCTTCGCCTGAGTCAGATCTGGCGCCGATGCGGTTCATGGCGATGGCGAGTGTCTCGTGGGCTTCTGGTGAGAGTGCTCCCATGGACATGGCTGCGGTGGTGAAACGGCGGCGGATATTTTCGATAGGCTCTACTTGCTCGATCGGGATAGGACCAGAGCTAAGTGGGACGAACTCGAAGAGGTCTTTGATGGTGACCGGATGGGTCTCGATGGAGGCTTTGACGTAGGCGTCATAGTCTTCCTTTTTGTTGTCTCTGACGAAGGTGTGGAGGTTCTTGATGACTTCCGTGGTGATGGCGTGGCGTTCACCGGTTTTTCTGTAACGGAAGTAGCCTGGGTCCTCGAGGATGTGTGGCTCAGTCATGGCGACTCCTTGCTCGAGGATGTCTGCGTAGGCTGCTCTGTGGCGGATGATGGATTCATCTGCAATTTCGATAAAGCCGACTCCTGCGATGCGTGACTGGCAGGCGGTGAAGCAGAGGTCCATGACATCTTTACCGATGCCGACTGCCTCGAAGATCTGTGCTCCTTGGTAGGAGTTGAGGACTGAGATGCCCATCTTGGACATGATTTTGAGGAGACCTTTTTCTAGGGCTTTGCGGTAGTTGGTCATTGCCTTTTCAGGGCTCATGCCTTCTCCGAGCTTGCCTTTGACATCAGTGGCCACGACTTGGCGGACGGTGGAGTAGCCGAGGTATGGACAGACAGCAGTGGCGCCGAAGCCAAATAGGCAGGCGATCTGGTGAGTGTCACGCGCTTCCGCAGTCTCTACGATGAGTGAGGCACGGAGACGCTTTTTGGCGCGGTTGAGGTGATGGTGGACAGCGCCTGTGATAAGGAGTGAAGGGATGGCGACTCTTTCTGCGCAGGCAGCGCGGTCTGAGAGGATGAGGATGTCGATGTCTTGGTCGACAGCTTTTTCGACAATTTCGCAGACGCTTTTAACAGCGGCTTCGAGGCCAGCTGCTCCGTCGATGAGCGGCCAAGTGGTGTCGATGGTGCGGCTCTTGAAGCCGTATTCGTCCATCTCTTTAATACGGTCAATTTCCTGCTCTAGGAGAATCGCTGACTCTAGTGCTAGGACCCGAGCATGCTCAGGGGTCTCGCCGAGGATATTGTTCTCGGCACCGAGTCCGGCGGAGAGGGTCATGACTGCCCACTCACGGATCGGGTCGATCGGTGGGTTAGTGACTTGTGCGAAGAGTTGTTTAAAGTAGGTGAAGAGGAGTCTTGGGTAGCTGGAGAGAACGGCTAGTGGGATGTCATCACCCATTGAGAACACGGCTTCTTGCGCGCCTTTGATCATCGGTGGGAACACCATGTCGAGTTCTTCTGATGAGACGGCATTGGCAACTTGCTGTCGTGAAAGTGTGATGGGATCTACGTCGACTGTTGGGGCGATAGGTTCAGAGGAAACGTAGTTTTTGAGCTCGACGCGGTTCTCATCAACCCAGCGTCCGTAAGGAGCTTTTTTGGCGAGGCGTTCTTTGACTTCGCTGTTGGTTTCTAGCTTGCCGGTGGCGGTGTTGGCGACGATGGTTTGGCCAGGTCCTAGGCGGCCTTTTTCGATGATGTTTCCTTCTTCACATTCGATACAACCGATTTCTGATCCGATGTAGAGTAGTCCGTCATCTGAGAGTGCGTAGCGTGATGGGCGGAGTCCGTTGCGGTCGAGTCCGGCGCAGATCTTAGTGCCGTCTGTGAATACCAGTCCGGCAGGTCCATCCCAGGGCTCGGAGAATGAGCGGTGGTATGAGTAGAAGCTCTTTAGGTCTTCTGAGATTTCAGTATCGTGGCGGAATGCGGGTGGTACGAGCATGCACATGGAGTGCTCTATTTCGCGGCCAGTCAGGGTGAGTAGCTCTAGGCAATGATCGAGTGATGCTGAGTCAGACTCATTATCGCTGAAGAGATCTTTGACGAGGTCGATGTCTTCTCCCCAGATATCTGATGCGAAGAATTCCTCGCGTGAAGTCATCCAGTTACGGTTGCCTTGGATAGTGTTGATTTCACCATTGTGGGCGAGCATGCGGAATGGCTGACCTAGTGGCCAAGCGGGGAAGGTGTTGGTAGAGAATCTCTGGTGGTAGACTACGATGGCGGTTTCGAAGTCTGGGTTCTGCATGTCGAGGTAGAATGCCTTGAGTGTGGCGGGCATCGCGAGTCCTTTGTAGCTGATGAGGCGACTTGAGAATGATGGGATGTAGAAATTAGCTATTTTCTTAGTGCCGTGCTCGATGATGCGGCGGCAGAGGTAGAGCTGACGCTCGAACTGGATTTCGCTCCATCCCTCTGGCTTGCTCATGACTAGGTGCTTGATGATCGGGCATGATTTCTGGGCGACTAGGCCGAGTTCATCATGAGCGACTGGAACTTCTCTCCAGCCGATGAAGACGATCCCGCGTGCTTTGAGGGTTTTCTCAGTGAGGGCGATGATTGCCTCTACGTCTGATGGGTTATCATTGGGCAGGAAAAAGACGCCGACGGCTAGGTCTGCGGTATCGGCCACGGTAGCGCCGAGTTTTTCTGCCTCTTGCTTGAAGAGCTTGCGCGGGATCTGCGAGAGGATGCCTGATCCGTCACCGGTTTTCATATCAGCATCGACTCCACCACGGTGGGTCATGTTGCAGACAGATTCTACTGCTTTGCTGAGGATGTCATACGACGGGATGCCATTGATATTAGCGATCGCGCCCATGCCGCAGTTGTCCTTTTCATTGTCGAATGAGTGAAGTGAGCCTGTGGAGTCTGGAGTGGATGATGAATGATAGGGTGTCATGGCGTGATGGAAATGGGATTAAAAATGATAAGATGATTTATAGACTTCTTCTGGTCGAGAATCTAGAGCCTTTTAGCGCGTTTGCCAAGTGGGAATTGTGGCAGTGTTTGGGGAAGGGTAGAGTTTAAAGGATAAAGGTTAAAGTGCCTTGGGTTGATGGGGCTTGATTGTGGGGTCTTTTTTAACTTTGGAAGGCAAGGAGATGGAAAGAAAGTTCGACATGGAGAGGTATAGTTAGTGAAATGCATTTTGAAATACCTGTGTAAATTGATTAAAACTGAATACATGAAAATGATGATGGAGAAACATAAGATAGTATTATTAGTGAGCTTTTTGTGCACGATGGTGTGTTTTGGCGGCAAGCCGAACATTATCCTAGTGATGACGGATGACCAAGGTTATGCGGATATCAGTGCCCATGGACATCCTCTGCTCAAGACGCCAAATCTCGATAAACTACGCAGTCAAAGCCTGAGTTTTGACACCTTTCATGCCAGCCCGACCTGTGCCCCTACTCGATCCGCCATCATGTCTGGCCGTGACCCATTCTACGTGGGTGTCACCCACACTATCTTTGAACGTGAGCGGATGGCGCTGAAAGTGCCCACTCTAGCAGAAATGCTGAAAGAAAATGGTTACAACACGGGAATGTTTGGCAAGTGGCATCTTGGTGATCAAGACGCGTATCGTCCTGACAAACGGGGCTTTGACGAGGTATTCATGCACGGGGCAGGAGGGATTGGTCAGAGCTTTCGTGGAAGCTCTGGCGATGCGCCTGGAAACAAATATTTCGATCCAGCGATTCTCCATAATAACAAGTTCGTAAAAACGAAAGGGTTCTGCACCGATGTATTCTTTGAGCAGGCGACCACTTGGATGAAAACGATGAAGGATCAGAAAAAGCCATTCTTCACTTACCTAAGCACCAATGCTCCGCACGGGCCATTCATCAGTCCTGAAAAATACACGGTATCCTTTAAGAAAGCTGGATACACTAAATCCCAGCAAGGATTTTATGGGATGATTGCTAATATCGATGAGAGAATGGGGCTACTCATGGCGCAGCTAGATGAATGGAAGATTGCTGACAAGACGATCCTTATTTTCATGTCTGATAACGGGCCGACAGGTCGTGGCAACACATGGAATGCCGGGATGAAAGGCAAAAAAGGCAGTGTTGATGAAGGTGGGACGAGAGTTCCTTTCTTTATTCGCTGGCCAGGCAGGATTAAAGCGAACACGACCTGTGATCAGATGGTGCGCCACTACGATATCCTGCCCACCATCGCTGCCATTATCGGCGCCACACCTAAGGAGAAAGAGAAGCTTGCTGGGCGTAGCTTTCTCCCACTACTTGAAAATCCTACTGCCTCTGCGGATGTATGGCCGGACCGCACCACGGTATTCCACGCTGGTCGCTGGGCTCCTGGTAAGCAGCCTGTTCAGTATAAATCATTCGCCCTGCGTAACGCGCAATGGCGACTTGTGGGTGACAAGCTCTACGACATCAAGAAAGACCCATTACAGAAAAAAGTAGTGACTGAAGAGCACCCAGAAGTGGTGAAAAAAATGATGGCACACTATGACGGATGGTGGGCAAAGGCACTGCCTCTCATGGTAAATGAGAATGCACCTTTAGGAGGTCACAATACCTTTCACCTGATGTTTTGGAAACAGTACGATATGCCTGTCCCACGGTAAGAGATAGAACACCCAAGTCTAGAAATCCGAGGAAGAAGTAGTGATGGCACTTATGGCGCAGCTGTCTTTTTCGAGTGAGAAACTGATAGTAGATTCCGTAGAAACTCAAAAGAACATAAATGATGAGACTTTTCCCAATTATAGTGGCTAGCGTATTTTCTTTGATACCAACTTTATCTGCTCAGGAAGCAGGTAAAGGGTCGGAGGTGCCCAACATCGTTCTCATTTATGCGGATGATCTAGGTTATAAAGATGTGGGTTATCAATCAGAAGCTAACTACAAGACTCCACACCTGGATAAGCTAACACAGCAGGGAATGGTATTCACAGACGCGTATAGCAATGCGGCGAACTGCCAGCCAGCGAGAGCGTGTCTACTCTCTGGAACTTATAATCCGAGACACCATGTCTTTGCTGTGGGTAGCACAAACCGTGGACCGGAGAATCGCATGCGTTTGATTCCTATTCAGAATAAGGATGGGCTGATGGATGATAATAAGACCATCGCTGATATGCTAAAAGCAGCTGGCTACGCTACAGGTCACTTTGGCAAATGGCACCTCTACAGCAAAGGTGGTGAAAACGGACCTGGTGGAGGAGGTGCACTGCCAAGTAAGCAAGGGTTCGATGTGAGCTACGATAGCTTCGGCGAAGGTGAGTTACCTGAAGGAGCAAAGGGTAATAAAAAAGGACCAGAGAGCGACCCGAAGGGCGTCTTTGATCTCTCTAAGCAAGCTTGTGACTTCATGGAGGCGAATAAAGATAAACCGTTCTTTGTCTACCTAGCTCACCACGCCCCGCATGGTCCCTACCAAGCGCGTAAGTCGACACAGGAGAAAATAGATAACCTCTACAAAGCCTGCATTTACGATCTGGATGAAAGTGTCGGAAGAGTGTTTGCTAAGATTGAGGAGCTCGGTCTAGAGAAGAGAACACTCGTGATTTTCACCAGTGATAATGGTGGAACTAAATCTCAGGAGCCGCTGCGAGGGAATAAGGGCAGCTACTACGAAGGCGGAATACGTGAGCCAATGGTCGCGGTGTGGTCAGGTGTGATCAAGGCTGGTAGTCAGAGCAGCATTCCTGTGATGCAGGTTGATTTCATGCCAACATTTCTCGAACTAGCTGGAACTAAAACAGAAAAAGTGATCGACGGTGAGAGCCTTGTGCCTCTGCTAAAGCAATCTGGTGAACTCAAGCGCAAGTCGATCTTCTGGCACATGCCTGGATATCTAGATAAGCCTGTCACACGTGGCCGCGACAAGATATTTCGCACCCGGCCAGTCACCGTTGTCCGCAAAGGGAACTGGAAACTCCACCTCTATCTAGAGGAATGGGTACTTGATGGTGGAGCGAAAACTATAGCCACCAACAATGCTGTAGAACTCTACGATCTGAAAAATGACTTAGGTGAGCGCAAGAATCTAGCGAATGAAAAAACAGAAATCCGTGACGAACTAGTGAAAGAGATTACTGACTGGTACAATTCTACCAATGCTCCGATACCGACTGAAAAGAATCCAGGCTATGATCCAACAGCGCAAAAAGTTAAAAAGAACAAGAAGAATAAGAAGGAGAAAAAGTAACATTACTGAATGATGATAAAAACAATACTATCTAAAAAGCTGGTGCACGTTGCCATGCTATCATTGATGGCTGGCATATGCGTAGCTGGCGCAAAATCATCTAAGCCGAATATTATCTACTTCTATGCGGATGATCTAGGCTGGGGAACGCTGAAAGCGAACAATCCGGAGTCGGTTCTCATCACTCCTGCTCTAGATGAGCTCACTCGTCAGGGGATGAATTTCAAGCGTGGGTATGGTTGCATGGTTTGCTCACCAGCTCGCTCATCTCAGCAGACTGGATTTCACCAGGGTCATACATGGACGGATAGAAATGACCCTAACAAAACCAAGGCGATCAGAGCGGAAGACACGGCTCTGGGAACTGTGCTGAAGAAAGCAGGTTACCGCACGGCTTACTATGGAAAGTGGGGATATGGCGCTGACTCAGATAAGAAAAATCCTGCGATCAATAACCCGCAGACACTGCCGATCAACCATGGTTATGATGAAATGTTAGCTGAGTTGCATCACGTTCGTGCACACACATTTTTACAGGAAACACTGTGGAGAACGAACACCAGTGACAAGTCTCCGACTACGGCTCTGGTGCCAAACTGGATCAAGCCTAACAATCCTTTGCACCCTAATTATCCCGCTTATCAGAACGATAAAGGTTATCCCAAAACTGCCTATGCAGATGACTCCTTCGCGTTAGCTGCTTTGGATTTTGTGCGAACGCAATCACAGATAGAACAGCCATTTTTCGTGACTCTGGCTTTTCAGACTCCGCACACACCATTGAAGGATGTAGCGACTATGCCGAAATGGTTTGATGCTTATAAAGATGTCGCTGGCTCTGATCAATGGAAAGATGCTAACAAGCAATTTGCTGCGATGGTGACGAGAATGGATGCTCACATGCAGAATATTATCGACGTCCTCGATGACCCAAATGGTGATGGTAATAGCGCAGACAGCATTCGCGAAAACACGCTGATTATTTTTGCATCAGACAACGGCGGTCAGGGTGGAGAGCCTTATAAATTTTTCCAGGCAAATGGAATACTCAGTGGCACGAAAGGTAGTGTTAAAGAGGGAGGCATCCGCGTGCCTACCGTGATGAACTGGAAGGGAACGATCGCTCCTAGCCAGACTACAACGATGCCAACTGACGTGACTGACATCATGCCGACGCTAGCAGAAATCGCTGGCACATTAGCTCCGGTGGGCACTGATGGAGTCTCTATAGCTCCGACTATCTCGGGCAAAGGAACTCAAAGGCAGAGAGAATTTTTGATCCATGAGGCAGGTGGTAAGTGGACCATCATCCGAGGAGAGATGAAATTACACAACACGGGGAAGCTCTATAATCTGAAGGATGACCCTAGTGAAACGAATGATATTTCTGACAAAAATAAAGATTTAGCCTCAGAAATGAAGGCATTAGCAGAAGGTGAATTTGCTGGCGAAAACAACCTAATGGCGAATTCATTCCGCTCCTGGGTGGGTAAAAATGGCAGTGCATTTGAAGCGGAAGATTCCTGGTCTAAGCCTGCTTATCCGCAAGGTCATGAACTAGCCAATGACTACAGCCCTAACACACCAAACGCTCGCTGGAATACAGTAATGAAAAACGCGACAGACCAGTACAGCTCAACGACATTAAAAGAAAACATCAAGCTGCTCGCTCTAGAAGTCACAGGTAATACAGCGTCTAACAATAGCCAGAGGCTAGTAGTTCCTGCTGGAATCACTCTCACGGGACGCAACGAAATACGTTTAGGTTCACAGGGTGTTATTGCTCTCGACGGCGGCACTCTGGACACCCTGCGCTGGGTGGATATCCGCTCGGACGGTAGTTTGCTAGGAGGCGGTCAGGTGACAGGTGGTATTTACAATTCTGGAAAATTACTTATTAATGGAAAACGTAGTTTGAGTGTTAAAAAGAATTTTCATCAGTTTGAAAATGGAGCGCTTTGCATAGAACTCGCAAGCAAGAATACTGGATCACTAAAGGTCGCTGGAGAGGCCCATTTGAATGGTGCGTTAGAATTATCTATAGCCTCAGGATTCAAGGTGAAGGAAGGTGACTCGTTCACTATTATTCAAGCTGAAAAAATCACAGGAAAGTTTGACCAGAAGAATGATCTCATCACAGTGGATGGTCAGCTGTTTCAGATCACCTATACAACCAAAACAGTGACACTGCTGAAATTATAAACTAGACTAGATCACAGGATAGCAAGAACTGTTGATAGTAACACCTCAAATTATGATAAAACAACTTCTTAAAAAAGCGATACTCTGTACAGCGATTCTGAACATCTCTGTGAGAGCAGCGGAGAAGCCTAACATTCTCTGGATTTTCGTAGAAGATCTTTCTCCATGGATGGAAACTTATGGTGATGAGGTCAATGCTGGAAAAACTCCTACACTCACCGCAATGAGTAAGAATGGGGTGCAGTTCTCTCGATGTTACGTGCCGGCGCCAGTCTGCTCAGCATGTCGATCTGCGATGCTCACAGGCGTTTATCAGACTACCACAGGTGCACATCATCACCGTTCTTCACGCACTGCTGAAGCGCCGATTCATTTCCCAAAAGGGATCAAGACGCTACCGCAGATTTTCAAGGAAAATGGCTACGCTACCTTTAACAAAGGGAAGGACGACTACAATTTTGCCTACAAAAGAGCCGAACACTACACGATCGGAAATTTGAAGTCTAAGCCAGGAGGCTATACTGGTAAGGGAAATGGATCATGGACTGATGTTCCTAAAGGAATGCCATGGTTCGGCCAGATCCAGCTAAGAGGAGGGAAGGCGAATACTAAGAAGCTGAAAGATAAAGTAGATCCTTCTTCCATGAAAGTGCCTCCCTATTTTCCGAATGAAGAGATGTTTAGAAAAGAATGGGCGCATCATTACGATACCGTGCGAGTCACCGATGTGGATGTGAAAAAGATCATGGGTGGGCTAAAGCAAGATGGTCTGTTAGAGAATACGATTGTGTTCTTTTTCTCAGATCATGGAAATAATCATTCACTTAGGCATAAGCAATTTTGCTATGAAGGTGGAGTGCATGTGCCGCTCATTATCTCTGGACCTGGGGTAGAGAAAAATAGAGTGCGGAAGGAGATGATCAGCGCTCTCGATATCTCAGCGACTTCATTGGCAATGGCTGGTATTGATCTGCCTGAATATCTGCATGGGAAAGACCTCTTTGCTAAAGATTACCAGCCGCGTGACCACGTGATCTCTGCACGCGATCGCTGCGACTATACCATCGACCGTATCCGCACGGTGCGCACTGAGAAGTATCGCTACCTCAAGAATTTTCTAACAGATCGAGTTTTGATGCAGCCTCAATATAGGGATATTCAAGCTCCTACTAAGCGTCTGCGTGAACTACATAAAAGCGGTAAGCTGGGTAAGATTCCTGAGTGGGCATTCTTTGGCAAGCGTCCAGCTGAGGAACTCTACGATCTGGAAAAAGACCCACATCAAGTCAATAACCTAGCCGCTGATCCAGCCTATAAGGTGGAACTAAAGAAGCACCGTGACCTACTCAATAGCTGGATAAAGGAGACAGGTGATAAAGGTGAGCAACCCGAGTCTGAAGAGCAACTCAGAGCGACCTACAAACGCTGGGGGAACAAATGCGTTAACCCTGAGTATGATTTTCTTAAAAAGAAAAAGTAACCTAGCTCCGATGCCTAGTGCTCGTATTCTCTCTCAATGAATCGGCAGGCAGCAATGATTTAGGTGTTTACCTTTTTCTCTTCTTCTTTGGTCAGACTAGCGTTCCAAGCCATATCTGGGATGATCTTGTGCCAATGGTCTGAAGAGATTGCTCCAGGGAGTTTAGGCTCATGCCACTTCGCGCATTGGACTTTATAGATAGCATGACCTTCTTGGAGTTTAGATATAGAAACTTCAGTAATTAGGGCCATGTCTTTCGATGGAGCTGCATGGTATTCATTAGGGTCTTGGTAGGAATGGACAGAGGAAGTGATCACAAATACTGCTATTAAATAATTGATCGTTAGTGGTATAGGTTTAGAGTGGGTTTTATAAATATCATTATTTAGTAAAATTATTTTGCTGAAGCGCAAGCAAAATAAATGCTGATAGGCGCGCTTTTGATTTCTACATAGCGGCAAATTTTTCAGTGACGTGAGATTTATGAAGCGTGGTAAAATGTATAGATAAAGCGTGAACGGTACTGAATGGATTGATATTGAGCTAGTAAGGACGGGGCTAATAATGTATTAAGATGTCTGAATAATGACTTTAAAAAATCTCTGGCTTGCTGTGTTTGTTGCAGTGTTTGGGGGGAGGGTAGAGTTTAAAGGATAAAGGTTAAAGTGCCTGGGTTGATGGGGCTTGGTTGTTGGGTCTTTTTTAACTTTGGAAGGCAAGGAGATGGATTGATACGGGTGGAGCGATCACGCTGGTGTATTGGGTTATTTGTTCCACTCTAGCGGGTTTACTCCGTAGTATTTTACGAGGAGGTCGTAGAGTTTGGGGTGTTTTTCTTGGAGTTGGTCGGGTTTTTCGTAGAAGGTCTCGGTGGCTACGGCGAAGAATTCTGCGGGGTTTGTTGCGCCGTATGAGTCGATGACGGTGCGTTTGTTTGCTTCGCTGTTCTTAATGAGGGCTTCGAATTCTGGCTTCATGATGGTGGCCCATTCTTTGTAAGCACCTCTAGATTCTAGTGGGGGAACTCCATCGCCAGCGCCGTCTGCTTGGTCTAGCTGGTGGGAGAATTCGTGGATGGTGACGTTGTGGCCGTCTTCAGTATTTCTGCCGCCGCTGACGACGCTGGACCAGGCGAGGACCACTGAGCCAGTGGTCCAACTCTCGCCCAGACGGACGGATTCCTCACCGAACTCGCCAGTGGCGAGGTAGGCTTCTGGGTAGAGGCGGATGGTGCGGAGCTTGGCGTAGAGATTGTGCGGTCTGCGCAATAATAGGATGCAGGCTTGGGCGGCGATGACGCGCTGCATGTGCGGGGTGATCTCATCGAGGCCGCCGCAGGCTTCAAATGCCTTTTCGGAAATGAAGACGTGGATGAGTCCTTCTAGTTCTTGCTGGAGCTCGTGCGGGAGGGTGAGGAAGAGGGGGAAGTCTTCGGCTAATTCGGTGCGTTGTGCTCCTGTGAGGCGTTTCTTGGCGATGGATTGGCGGCGGATCATGCGCTTGTTCTTGATTCTGCTGACAAGGACCATCGGGATGATGAAGAGGAGAGAGAAGAGGACGATTTTGATGAGTGTGGGCATTTTTTTAAAAAAGGTTAAAGTAGAAAGGTTAAAGTTTAAAGGCTGGAGTTAGGGGCTTGGGTTGGGGGCGGAGTCTTTGACTCGGGTTGCTCGTGGATTGCTTGGCGATCAATCCCTGCCGTTGTGGGTTCCTTGCTTGTTGTGGCTTAAGTTGGGGTGGTGTTCCAGGTGGTGAGTTCTGTGAGGGTGATGCCGGTTCCTCCGAAGATGTCTAGGGCGCTACCTACGGTGATGTCGACCTTGCCCTGGCTGTGTTGTTGGGTGAGGTGGATGTCTGCGATGGTGGCGGCTCCGCCGGCGTAGGTGATGGGGAGCTTTGCCCATTGACCGAGCATCTGGACGAGTTCTTGGTCAATGCCTTTACAGAGTCCTTCTACGTCTGCGGCGTGGACCAGGAGTTCGTCACAGTGGGCTGCGATGTGGTCTAAATTTTGTGGGGTAATGTGCAGGTCTGTTAGGGTCTGCCAGCGGTTCATGGCGACGGTCCAGCCATCGACTGTGCGGCGGCACGAGAGGTCGATGACGAGTTTTCCTTTACCGATTTCTGCTGCGAGTTGGGATAGTCGCTCGGGCATGAAGGTGCCATCTGGGGCGAACAGCCAGGAGGTGACGATGAGGTGGGAGGCGCCTGCGGTGAGCCATTCTGCGGCATTTTCTAGGGTGATCCCACCGCCTATCTGCATACCGCCAGGCCAGGCTGCGAGTGCGCTGAGGGCAGCTTGTTTGTTCTCTGGTGTCTGCCCTAGCTGGATGATGTGTCCGCCGGTGAGCTGGTGCTGGCGGTAGAGCTCGGCGAAGGATGCGGGGGACTTTTCAGAGGTGAAGTTTTCGCGTAAGGTGGTGGGGTCATCGCTGAGTGTGCCCCCGATGATTTGTTTTACTTTGCCGTTGTGGAGGTCGATGCATGGTCGGAATTTTGTCATATGCTTGCTTTGCTATGTGGTGAGGTTACAGTGTGCCGGATGAGAAGCAAGTTGAAGATTTTAGCGGTGATGGGAGCGACAGGGGTGGTATTAATGACTGTTGGTTGTGAGGATGATAAGGTGGTAGATCTGCCGCCAGTGGAGAGCCCTGAGGGTAAGGTGGAATCAGTCCAAGCGAAGGTTGAGAAGGATGCAGATGCGGCGAGAGAAAAGACGCGAGCGGAGCTACAGAAGGCGGTGCAGAATCTAGATAACTACACTAAGGAGGGACTGGAGAAGGATGAGGAAATGGACCCCTTTATTAAGGATGCCCTGCTAATGGCGATGGACCAGAAGGAGGAGCGCAAGCGTAAGAAGGAGGAAGAGAGGCGCGAGCTGATGGAGAGGGAGAAGGGCGCCGGTGAGCTGCTGGAGTTGATCAGTAGTGAGGAGAAATCATTGGCAGCGGCTAATGCAGAATTTCAAGCAATAAAAGTGCAACAAAATGTAAGAGAGGCGAGGGAACGCAAGGAGAAAAACCAGATTGGGGTGGCGCCAGTGGGGATGGTGTGGGTGCCTGGAGGTAAGTTTTTACGCGGTAGTAGTGATTTGAAGGCAGGCCATAGGCAGCAGTATGGGGAGGAATATCCAGCGCATTTAGCTGAGGTGGATGGGTTCTATATGGATGCAACGGAGGTGACGAACGCGCAGTTTAAGGAATTTGTGGAGGCGACTGGCTATAAGACATTGGCTGAAGTGGGGCTGAAGGCTGAGGACTTCCCAAAGGCGAGACCACAGGATCTACAGGGTGGTGCGAATGTTTTTAAGAAGACCGACGGTAAGATCAACCCTTGGGTGGGATCTGCTTGGCGGTGGTGGAATTTCACGCCAGGAGCATCATGGAAAAGCCCTGAGGGGCCTGGGTCTAGTATCGCTGACAAGATGGCTCACCCGGTGTCGTGTGTGAACTATGATGATGCGATGGCGTATGCGAAGTGGGCCGGTAAGAGGCTACCTACTGAAGCGGAGTGGGAGCGTGCGGCACGTGGAGGTAAGCACGGTGAGAAATACATCTGGGGTGATGGCAATGAGATGCTGGTGGATGGGAAGTGGATGGCGAATGTGTATCAGGGAGAATTCCCCAGTATTCACAAGCAGGCGGATGGGTATCTATTGACGGCGCCAGTGAAGAGCTATCCGGCGAATGCTTGGGGACTCTATGATATGGCGGGAAATGTGTGGGAGATCTGTAATGATTATTTTCATCCAGGGTATTATCATACCTTTGTGAAGAATCCGCATAAGAGCCCGACGGGGCCTGAATCCCCTATCACCGATGTGGAGCGAATGGCGTATAATCCTGTGGCTGGAACGTGCCCAGAGCCGCGAGCCGAGAGTCACGCGCTGACTCATCTGCGGGTGGCGAGAGGTGGGTCATTTTTGTGTAGTTCGCAGTATTGCCTGAGATTTAGGCCGGCTGCGAGGCACCACCATGAGGTGTTGAGCCCGAGCCAGCATATGGGATTTCGCTGTGTGAAAGATGTTAAGGATGTCAAATAAGGAGACTTTATGAGTAGAAAAGTGCAGAGGATATTGCTGGGGAAAGGCTTAGATGATTTGCCATTTGGCGCGAGCCAGGGAGATGTAGAGGCGGTGCTAGGTAAGGCTGAGGAGACGGATGAGTTCGATATGCGTGGTGAGAAGTCGCTGGCGTGGCATTATTGGAATGTAGGAATTTCGGTGAACTTTGATGAAAAACAGCAGTACCGCTTAAGTTCTATCGATGTGGCGGCCCCCGAGGTGAAACTTTTTGGTGAAGTGCTGATAGGTAAGAGTAGGGAGGATGTGAAGAATTTTCTAGACCAGCAAGATATTGGGGTTTCAGTGGATGAGGTTCAGCGTGGACTGATCTATCCAGATGCGAATTTGAGCCTGTGGTTTAATGGCGGCGATTTAGAGGAAATTCAGTGGGGTGTGATAGAGGCGTAATTGGCAGGCATCTGAGCTAGTGTTTATTTCATTTAAAATTAGTTTGTTATGCCGATAAACGACTCTCTACGCGATTCGTTATTTTTAAGGAAATAATCACTTTTTAATAGACAGGTCTTAATAAGTGGGGAATAATGATTACGCCACCTTGAGGCAATAAAGCAAAACGACACACACACTTTGGCGGGGGACTCAGGTCCTCCGCCAAAAGTGTTTAAGGGCAGATTTTTTTATTATATCGTGTGAATAATGTTGCGTAACAGGTTTAAGTTGTTGTTAGGTATGAACGTATGAAGAAAGTGCTTATAGGTAGGGATGAGATGATTAGCTTTCCAGATCTGGGAGTGGGCTTGGTCGATGGACGAGTGGACACTGGCGCACGCACATCAGCGTTGCATGCCGCTAATATAGAAATCTTTGAGAAGGATGATGAGCGATGGGTGAGATTTGATTTTGAAGATTACTCTGGACTAGAGGCGAGGCTTTGGAAGCAGAAGTATGTGCGTAGTTCTAATGGTAAAAAGCAGAGCAGGTATTTTATAAAATCGTATGTGAAGTTCGTCAACGGTGAGAAATATCCAATCACCCTGAGCCTGACGGATAGATCAAAGATGAAATTTCCAGTGCTGTTAGGTAGGAGACTGCTGTCGGGTAGATTTCTAGTGGATGTAGGGCAGATGTTTATGCTTGGTAAGAAGGATGAATAATGAGTCTTGACGATGACTAGGTGCTCGGCTTGACTGCGTGCTTATGAAAATTTTAGTAGTAGGTAAAGGAGGACGTGAACACGCGCTGATCACGGCGATGCATGAGTCAGCTACTCAGACAGAAATCTATAGCTTCCCCGGTAGTGATGCTATTTCCGAGCTCGCCGAAGTCATAGAGGTAGATGGCCTGGAGTCGCTTATAAGCTGGATGAAGCAACACGAAATAGATCTCTGCGTGGCAGGTGAGGAGAGCTATTTGGTGACCGGTGAGGGTCTGGCTAATCTCTGTGAGAAAGAGGGAATCCCTTGTTGGGGGCCTCATAAGCAGTCTGCTCAGCTAGAAGCATCTAAGGAATTTGCTAAGGAGTTCATGCAGCGTCATAATATCCCTACTGGCGGAGCGACCGGATGTGCGGATGCCGATGAGGCACGTGCAGCGATCAATGGTGTGTATCCTACGGTGTTGAAATTTGATGGTTTGGCCGCAGGAAAAGGTGTGGCTGTCTGCCCGGATGAGGCTTCAGCTGAGCAATTTCTGCAAGAAGTGATGGTGGAGCGAAAATTTGGTGAGGGCAGGGTGCTAGTTGAGGAATGCTTGATCGGTCCAGAGGTAAGTATTTTTGCGGCAGTGGTTGATGGTAAGTATCTTATTTTCACTCCAGCAAGAGACTACAAGCGCGCACTCGATGGAGATAAAGGGCCCAACACAGGCGGGATGGGAGCAGTAGCTTCCCGTCAGTTAATTGATGCAGCTTTATTGGAAACCATCGAAGAAACGATCGTTAAGCCTACGGTAGATGGTCTGGTGAAAGATGGGCTACCTTATAGAGGCTTTATCTATTTTGGTCTGATGATCACTTCAGAGGGGCCTAAAATTATTGAGTATAATTGCCGCTTCGGTGATCCAGAGTGCCAGGCAGTGATGCCGCTCGTGGGTGGAGATTTAGCTGAGTTCTGTGCTGATGGTGCTAGTGGTAAGCTTTCTCCTGAACTGCTGAGCTTTAGTGATGGGTGGTCTGTCTGCCTAGTGCGTGCTTCTGCTGGTTACCCAGATAGCTCCAGGAGTGGCGATGTTATTTCAGGTATTGAAGGTTTAGCTGACTCTACAGTAGGAGCTAAAGTTTACCATGCGGGGACAAAGAAGAATGCGGCTGGAAAATGGGAGACGAATGGCGGCAGAGTGCTCGCAGTGGTAGCTGGAGGTGAAACCCGTGAAAGCGCTGTGAACGCTGCATATGCTGAGCTGGAAGGTGTGACATTTGACGGTATGCTGAGCAGATCAGATATAGGAGTGTTTAACTTTTAGTGAACTTTTTTATAAGATATAGAAATTTTACCTTGCAGTAGAGCGTAGAATCTATATCTGAAATGCTACTGAAAATTTAATTACTTAATAATAAGGGTGTTTCAAATCAATATTTAACCATTTATCTATCATGGCAGCTAAGAAAAAAATAGCAAAGAAAGCAGCAAAGAAGACATTTAATAAGAAAAAAGTGGCGAAAAAAACTGTGAAAAAAACCGCTAAAAAGGCCCCGAAAAAGGTTGCGAAAAAGATAGCTAAAAAGCCTGTTAAAAAGGTGGTGAAGAAGAAGGCTGCCAAGAAAGTAACCAAGAAGGCTGCTAAGAAGGCTGCTAAGAAGGTTGTGAAGAAAAAAGTAACCAAGAAGGTGGCCAAGAATTTGGTGAAGAAGAAAGCGACCAAGAAAGCAGCTAAGAAGGTGATTAAAAAAGTCGCTAAAAAAGTGGTGAAAAAGAAGACCACTAAGAAATCTGCTAAGAAAATTGCTAAGAAGACTTTGAAGAAAGCGGTAAAAAAGAAAATCGCTAAAAAGGCAGCAAAGAAAGCGACTAAATCTACGAAGGCAAAAAAAGTAGTGAGGAAGCAAGTCAAGAAAGCGGCGAAAAAAACTCCTGCTAAGAAGGCCAAGAAGCTAGTTAAAAAGGTAGCTGCCTCGAAGAAGGTGGCCAAGAAGACCGCGAAAAAGGCAGCCAAGAAAGTGGCTAAAAAAGCAATTAAAGCCACCAAGAAGGTTGTCGCTAAGGCATTAGCTGTTAAGACGGTAGCCACCAAAAAAGTAATTTCTAAGAAGGCAGTCAAAGTTCCAAAGAAAGCAGCCAAAAAGCCTGTTTCTACAGCCTTTAGGAAACCAGTGAAGAATGTCGAACTGAAGGCGACTGGCGCGCCGAAAAAAGCTTCCAAGAACAACAAAAAGAAGCCGATCAAGCCTAGAAAGCTCACTGTTTTTGACAAGAAACAATACAAGCGCCTACTAGACCTCAAGGATCAGCTGATCGACTCTACAGTGGGTCACGCAAAGGATACTCTGAAGACCGCAGGTGATGGTAGTGATCTCTCTGGATCAGGTGAGCACACCGCTGATGCGGGCAGTGACGCCTATGATAGAGACCTCGCGCTCAATCTTTTATCTAAGGAGCAAGATGCGCTCTATGAGATTCAGGATGCGATCAAGCGACTTGAAAAAGGTGTCTATGGCTACTGCGAAGTTTCTGGTGATAGGATCATTAAAGAGCGCTTAGAGGCAATCCCATTTTGCCGACTCACAGTGCAGGTGCAGGAGCGCTGGGAAGAGAAACACGGCAAACTTAGATTCAGACGTTGCGATGAGCCAGGATACACTGGCGCCTCGCTAGAATACTAGAAATCATCCTCAAACTGAGCAACTCACCAATTAATCAATCAATACGAAGTAAAATAATTAACAGAAAATGTCGGTTTCGCTTGACCTAAACTCAAATATAGGTAGTTTGCGCGTCCCGATTTAAACCAATTCAAACCATGGCTCGCGATATCATCACACTAGAATGCACAGAAGCTAGAGGCGAAGGAAAATCTCCTTCCCGCTACACCACTACTCGTAACAAGAAAAGTCTCCGTACACCGGGACGTCTTGAAAAGAAGAAATATAATCCTGCTCTCAGACGCCGCACAGTGCACCGTGAGCTTCGATAATCATTACCCAAACTAAAATTTAACTTATATATGTCTGAACCAAAGACCATCGAACGCCGCATTGCCTTCCGTAAGGCAAACCGCTGCATGACCAAGAAGAGATTAGATCTTCCTGCAGAGCTTATTGAATACAAGAATGTTGATATTCTGAGCAAATTTACTACCGAGACTGGTAAGATCCTTCCACGTCGTGTGACTGGAGTTTCTGCTAAGCTTCACCGTAAGATCACTCGTGAGATCAAGCGAGCTCGTTCTTGCAATATTCTTCCATAATCTTGCCTAATATTTAGGTTAGTTAAGGTAAGAAGAGTGAGTTGATCTCACGACAAATTAAGCATGGTTTTCAAAAATCCAATCGAGCTTGTCTAGTAAATTTAGACAAGCTTTTCTTGTTTTAACTTTCTTAATCACACTTTCTTCATTACGACTTTGAAATGCCAGCGCAGATAAACCAAAAGCTCCAAGAGCTAAAAGACACTCAGAATGAGCGAGATGACCGTAATATAGCCATCGATCGGGTAGGAGTGAAGGCGCTCAGATTTCCCGTAGAAGTCAGGGAAAAGCAGGGTGGGTCACAGCGCACCGTCGCTACCACATCACTCGCCGTGCATTTGCCAGAGCATTTTAAAGGCACCCACATGAGCCGTTTCGTGGAGGTATTAAATTCTCACGGAAACTGTCTCGATGTTCGTGAGATGAAGAAAGTTCCCGAGGAACTCTTGGAGAGACTCGATGCTTCTCGTGCGCATGTTGAGTTCCAGTTCCCATTCTTCCGCACTAAGCTAGCGCCTGTGACAGGAAAAGGCGGAGTGCTGGACTATGAAGTCAAATTTGAAGTCGATGCCAGCAGCGATGGCACCACAGATTTCATCTGCACTGTGATGGTGCCAGTGGCGACTCTATGCCCTTGTTCTAAGGCCATCAGCGACTATGGAGCGCATAACCAACGCGGACTCGTCACCTTTGCAGTGCGTGCCAAGCAGCCGATCTGGGTAGAAGATCTCATTGATCTGGTGGAGTCATCCGCCAGTTGTGAACTCTATAGCCTGCTTAAGCGTCCGGATGAAAAGTACGTCACTGAGCGCGCTTATAATAATCCAGTTTTCGTAGAAGATCTCGTCCGTAACGTCGCCTCAAAAGCGAATGCTCAGGACAATATCACATGGTATCGTGTGGAGGCAGAAAACTACGAGTCTATCCACAATCATAATGCTTACGCGATGATTGAGCACACGGCAGAATAGGCAAGATAAGGTTCATCGCTGTACCGTTGATCAGCCTGCTATCATTTCCAATGACAGCCCCTAATTAAACCATTCAAAAAGAACCCCTCTCTATTCGATGGCTATGGCGAGTATGATTCCTAGAGATTTTTCTAGTATCTGCGAATAGGAAACGAACTTCACAGCTTAAGCGCAGATGTAGTAGATTATATCTCCAGCGAATGATCAGCCGCTTACTCTTGCTTCTCTTTAGTGGTAGCGATTTGAGTTCTGAAATCACGATATAAAAAAATGGATGGAAGCTGTTCTCCTTTGTTAACGATGAAGCCAAGGTGCCTGCTTTTCATATCGTGCCACCAACTCTGCTCCGTAATTTTTTTGAAATCTCCTATGGCGTTCTTTTTGTATGAGAATTCAGCTCTGTAATAGCCACTGGTTGATATTGGGCTTTTGGAAGCCTGCTGACCTCTGGGGGTGATCAGTATTTTACTTTCTCCCAATTTGACCTTGATCTGGTGGTCTGTATGATTGATCCACAAAGTTTCTCCCGCCGTAAGTTCGCCATCGCTCAATCTAATTATTTCCATTTGTAATGGTAGCACTGAATTTTCAGGGTCTGAGGTAACTAGTATATAAAAATCCATAACGTTTTTCGGTATTTTTAAACTAGGAGCTTCTGGGGGAAGATTTTTTAGATCTGTGATGGCATTTGGAGTCATCAGTATATTGAGTTCACCCTCAGGTAGTTCAATAATTGGCGAAAAGTTCCTGCTTGGCAGGAACACTTGGTGGCTTTTCTTACCATCAAAAAGGTGAGCAATTTTAGTAGCATTTTTTGGCCGTTCTGGAAATATGATGCGACAAGTTCGCTTTCCTATTGATTCTGCTTCTACCGTGATAGTCAGGCTGATAAATGATACGATTAATGGTAATAAGAAATTCATAATAAATGACTTAGACTATTTTTTGCGTGTTGACAAGATAAAAATATAAGCTGCAAGCATTGAATCGATATGGGATTCTCTTTTGATCTTTACCCTTGATCACCCGAGAGCAAGCGTGCAGATTATTCCCATGCATACAAAAAAATACGATTGAGCGCTATATCGTAAAGCCTAGCAGCAAGGTGAGTATTAATGGCCAAAATCACTCAATATGAACTGCCCTGCAATCGGCTGGGATCCTTCAAAAATAAAAACATAAGCAAATGAAATTTATCTATAAATACTTATTACTATTAGTCGTAGTGGCCACAAGTGGCTTTTTCATCCAGAAAATCTGTTACAGATTCCCTACACTAAAGGAGATGAAGGACTATCATGAGGGGCACTATTCTACCGAGATTGTCTCTATGACGAAGGAGCCGAAAGATGAGCTCCTGCTCTTCCGTGCCCAGCACTCTAACGGACAAGGGTTTAGCGAACGCTATAAAGTAGAAACTGGTAAAGCTTGGGTCTTGCCTTGGGAAACCTATTGGGATAGCCGCGCTAGGATGAAAGCCGGTGAATAGAAACTTAGTTTCACCGACTTAGATAAAAATGTCACAAACTGATTCGTTCGTGACAAGATAGGTTGTAGCGTGGGGTTTTCCTTGTTACACGTTATCAAACAACTAATTTTTATCATAATGAAACTTAAGCATATCAAATTCGGATTACTCGTCACGCTCTTTAGCTTGGCCTCATTTAGTGCTCAGGCAGACATTGCGGATGACCGAGTATCGATGAATAAGCTCTTCAAAGATGGCAATTGGAAGGAAGCTCTTGAGCAAGCTGAGGAAAACTTCTCCGCGGTCTCAGATAAGAAATCTAACGAGGACCTGAGTATCGCTGTTCAGTGTATGGGAAAGCTCAGAAAATATGAGCAGTTTGATGAGTTTATGCAGGTGGCGGCGGAAAAGCATGTCGCCAATTCCAAAGTACTTCTCCAGGCAGCGAGTAATCTTACTTCCGTGCCTAGTAATGGTGCGTGGATCGATAATGCATTCGTGCGTGGCGGGAGTCCCTATGGCAGAGGCCGCACACGGGGTGAGCGAGCAGACAGTAGCGAGCGTGACAGAGTGCGTTCGCTCCAGTTATTAGAACAATCTTATGGCCTAACAGATGATGAGGCGAACGCTAAAGTAGCTATTCTCCAGCAATGGGCATCAGTCATCCAGCGTGGCAGGACGCACAGTCAGAGCTGGAAACTACAGGTTCTAACAGACACCAAAGACTTACCTGAGATCCGCCGTGGCTACAACAGTCAGTCTGGAACACAGGGTGCACCGATGACTGAAAACGGAGATCCACTTTTCTACGAGGTTCCCGCCAGTTTCGCCGCAGCCAAGAGCGATGGCGAACGCTGGAGATGGCTACTTAATGAGCAGGTGGAAATTTCGCCAGCTAGTAAAGTCAGCATCGATCGGCAACTCGCAGGATTTCTGCACCAGCAGTTTGGGGTGCGTAGCCTGCAGAGTTTTGGTTGGTATCATCAGATGGCACAAAATGATGGGGAAGATAATCAAGCTGGTATCATGCAAGTCCACACGCTTAAGGACAACGAAACCATCGCCAGACTTGCCAATGGGGTGAAGCGCTTCAAACTGCCGGACAATCAAAATTTCATCAAAATCTATCAGCAGAATTGGGATAATGGAGATGCGTATTCTGCAGATCAATTAGTGGAAATCTATCTTGATAGGCGCCGATATGATCGGGCAGCAGAGCTGTTAGGGATCATCATAGCGACCAAAGGTGATGATAAAAATAAAAGTAGAAAGAAGAAGCTGGAGCAGATCACGAGTGATTGGGGTAGGTTTGAAAACCAAGCCGGGGCGTTCACTTTAGCAGATGAGAAGAAAATCGCGCTGACTTACAGGAATGCCAAGAAGGTCACCCTAACACTACACGAGATAGATATACAGGGACTTAACGATGACATGTGGGAATACCTCGAAGGGAATCCCACAACGGTGGACTGGAATAAGATCAACTGGAGAAATCTACTCCACTCCAGTGTCAACGGTAAGGACAAGCAATACATCGGCAAGCAAGTCGCCGAGCAAGTCTATGAGCTCAAGCCGCGTGCTAAACACTGGGACACCAGAGCAGATCTTACCTTACCAAAGATCAACAAAGCTGGTGCTTATCTCCTCAGAGGTGAAATGTCAGACGGGAAGAAATTTTATACGATGGTCTGGTTAGATGACATGATGCTAGCCTCACGCCAGGTGACTGGTGGCACGCTCTACATCACCGCGGATGCAGAGACGGGCAAGCCGATCGCAGGAGTAGAGCTCTTGGTGCGTGGTTATAAAACGGAGCGGTTGAAGGAAAAGAAACTACTCAGAAAATACAATACCATCACGAAAAGCTTTAAAGCCGTGACTGATGAAAATGGCCAAGTCATTCTCAAGAATGGAGAAAAGACTGACCGAAATTTCCAGTGGACGGTAGAGGCCAGAAAAGGCGATATGCGCGCCTGGACAGGCATCAACGGCATCTGGTCTTGGCATAATGACCAGAACAGCAATTACCAATCGCGCAAGGCATTTTGTATCACAAGCCAGCCAGTTTACAAGCCAGAGAGTGAGGTCCAAGGCAAGTTCTGGGTGCGCGATGTGAAGTATGATTTAGGAAAGATATCTAACTACGGAGGCAGAACGTTCTGCATCGTCATGACCGACCCACAAGGGCAGAAATTCGGCAAGCCACAAAAGGTGGTTTCAGATGAATACGGTGGGGTTCCATTCAGCGTCGAACTCCCAGATGATGCCAAGCTCGGCATGTATCGGATTCAGCTCAGATTTGATCATGAAAATGGTAGCTATGCTGGTAGTGGGAATTTTCGAGTAGAGAAATACAAGAAGCCAGAATACCAAGTAAAAGTGGATGCCCCCTCTATCCCAGTGCAGTTAGGTGATACCTTTGAAGCGACTATTAAGGCAAACTATTATCACGGTGCACCCGTCACGAATGCCACCGTAAAAGTCAAAGTCCTCCGCCACACTCACAATTCAAGATGGTTCCCATACGGTAAGTGGGATTGGCTCTACGGCGGCGGCTACGGGTGGATGGATGTAGAGCGTAGCTGGTATCCTGGCTGGTCTCAGTGGGGTTGTCGCTGCCCGCTTCCTTTCTGGTATGGCAGAAACCGCTCGCAACCAGAACTTGTTCTCGATGAGGAAATGCAGATCGGCGAAGACGGCACAGTCAAAGTGAAAGTAGATTCTGCGCTCGCTAAACTCGTCCATGGGAATGATGATCATCGTTACGAAATCAAGGTCGAAGTGGTCGATGCCTCACGCCGCACTATCTTCGGTAGTGGCTCGGTTCTCGCAACCAGAAAGCCATTCCAAGTCACCACTTGGCTCAACCGCGGCTATGCGCTCGCCGGTGAAAGAATCCAAGCGTCCATCGCAGCCAACACGCTCGATAGTCGCGTGGTCAATGGCTGGGTGAGCACCACACTTTATAAAGTGACGTCTGATGCAAAAGGCCAGCTTAAGGAAACAGTAGTGCGCCAATGGGAGCGCAAGCGATTCTCTGGCGAGACTGCTAGGATTGATTTCAAGGTCGATCAAGCAGGTCAGTATCGTTTAGTAAATCTTGTCACAGATGAAAAGGGACGTGAAGTAGAAGGGGCGATCCTGTTTTCTGTTAGAGGACCAGCAGGTGAGCAGGGAGAGGTGAGATACAACGACATCGAACTCATCACCGACAAGCGCACCTACGCCCCGGGCGAAATCGTGAAACTCCTCGTCAACACCAAGCGCAAGAATAGCACCGTGATGCTATTTGTTAGAGGCTCTGACAAGAGGGAATTAATCACTCTAACAGGAAATAGTCAGGTAGTAGAAATTCCCGTATCACTTGGTGACATGCCAAACTTCTTCGTAGAAGCCATGACCATCAGCGATGCCCGCGTCCACACTCAGGTGAGAGAAATCATTGTCCCACCAGCCAAGCGTACGCTCAATGTAGCGATCGTTCCCAATGCAGAGAAATATAAACCACAAGAAAAAGGCACCGTCAAAATCAAAGTCACCGATGAGGATGGCGAGCCCGTGACTGGTGATTGTGTGCTAGCAATCTATGATAAATCACTCGAATACATCTCAGGCGGCAGCAATGTGGCAGAGATTAAATCCTTCTTCTGGAAATGGAGAAGACAATACCAGAGCGGTCGCTGGCAACAGTCGGTGGTCATTGCTGGTGGGAATGTTGTGAAAAAAGGTCAGTTGAATATGAGTAATCTGGGAGCCTTTGGTCATCAGCTTGGTTTAGATAGGTTAGAAGGTGCTGCAGTTGAGCAAGAGAGCGCTAAACTAAGCAAATCGATATCTCGTGTAGCCAACGCAACAATGGAAATGTCTGAGGCGAAATCTGATTCCAGAGGCGATGATGCGTTCTCAGCTAAAGATGCCGAAAAAGGAATGGTAGATGGCGGGGCCAACCAGCCAGATATTCTCATCCGTAAAGACTTTGCAGACCTCATCAAGTGGTCAGGCTCAGTGAAGTTAGATGAAAATGGGATGGCGGAAGTTCCAGTCGAATACCCGGATAACCTCACCACCTGGAAAATCCAGACTTGGGCGATGGCGCACGGAACTCGCGTGGGACATGGTTCAGCCGAGGTCATCACCAGCAAGGATCTTATTATCAGACTTCAGGCTCCGCGCTTTTTCGTAGAGAAAGATGAAGTTGTCCTCAGTGCCGTGGTGCATAACTATCACGCCACCGCTGCCGATGCCAAAGTCTCACTCGAACTCGAAGGCGGAACGCTTGAACTCATCAAAGGTGAGCTTACGCAAGCTGCAAAGTTAGCCGCAAAAAATGGCGAAGAACGCATCAACTGGAGAGTCAAAGTCACCAGAGAAGGTGAAGCGATCATCCGCATGAAAGTCATCACTGGTAACGACACAGACGCCATGGAAATGACCTTCCCCGTCTACGTTCACGGCATGATGAAGCAAATGGCATGGAGCCGCGAGGTAGAGCCAGGGAAAGATTCAGCGAAGATCACGATCGAAGTTCCAAAGGAAAGAAGACCAGCAGACTCTAGGCTAGAGGTAAGGTTTTCTCCGACCATTGCCGGAGCCATCGTGGATGCGCTTCCTTATCTAGCAGAATATCCGTATGGCTGCACCGAGCAGACGCTCAACCGATTCGTCCCAACCGTGATCACCCAGAAAATCCTCAAGGACATGGGGATCGACTTAGAAGAAGTGAGAAACAAACGCACCAACCTGAACCCACAAGAAATGGGCGATGACAAGGAGCGCGCGAAGCAGTGGAAAAGATGGCAGCGCAATCCAGTTTTTAACGAAAATGAAGTGGATAAGATGGTGCGTGCTGGGGTGCAGAAATTGATCGATATGCAAGTCTCCGACGGAGGCTGGGGGTGGTTCTCTGGTTATGGTGAGAAATCCTACCCGCACACCACCGCAGTCGTCGTCCATGGTCTCAGACTTGCTCAGCAAAACGGAGCCAAGATCCCAGAAAACAGAATCAAGCTCGGAGTAGAGTGGCTCAAACGCTACGAAGCACGCGAGACTGAGAAGATCCGGATGTGGGAAGAGGGTAGAAAAAACACCAAGCGTGGTCCAAGCACCACGGATGTTTTTGTCAGACTCGTCCTCGCAGAAAATGGCATTCCTAACAAAGAAATGTTAGACTACCAGTTCCGCGATAAGAATGACTTTGGCATCTACGGTAAGTCGATACTTGGGATGAGTCTTCATCTAGCAAAAGACGCTAAACGCCGCGATGAAGTCATCCGTAATATCGAGCAATTCCTCAAATACGATGATGAAAACCAGTCCGCCTACCTAGAAATGGGCAACTCTGGATACTGGTGGCACTGGTATGGCAGCGAGATAGAAGCCCACGCTTGGTATCTGAAATTACTCGTTGTCACGAAGCCAGTAAGCAAGCAGGCAAGGGGAGTGGTGAAGTATCTCGTCAACAACCGCAAGCACGGCACTTACTGGAATTCCACTCGCGACACCGCCTACTGCATCGAAGCCATCGCCGCCTACATGCAGGCGAGTGGTGAGTCAGATCCAAATGCTGAAGTCGAAGTTCTGTTAGATGGTAAAAGCTACAAGACGGTGAAAATCACCAAAGAAAACCTCTTCAGCTTCGACAATAAAATGACCCTCGCAGGCGATGTGCTAACTACCGGAAAACACACCGTAGAAATCCGCCGAAAAGGCAAAGGCCCACTCTACACCAATGCCTACCTCACCGTGTTCACCAAGGAAGACAATATCAAGAAAGCTGGGCTAGAAGTGAAAGTAGAGCGCAGGTTCTACAAGCTCGTTCCTAAGAATGCGACAGACAAAGTAGCAGGACAAGACGGACAAGTCGTGAACCAAAAAGTGGATAAGTTCAACCGCATCCCACTCAAGTTAGGCGACAAAGTCCTCAGCGGCGACATCATCGAAGTGGAGCTCCTGTTAGAGAGCAAGAACGATTACGAATACCTGCTGTTCTCAGACTTCAAAGCAGCGGGAATGGAAGCAGAAGAAGTCCGCAGCGGCTACACAAACACAGGCAACATGAGCGCCTACATGGAAGTCCACGATGAAAAAATCTGCTTCTTCGTCCGCCAGCTCCCACGCGGCAAGCACAGCCTCACCTACAAGCTCCGCGCAGAAATCCCCGGAAAATTCAGCGCTCTACCAGCAACAGCAGATGCCATGTATGCTCCAGAACTAAGAGCCAACTCAGATGAAATGAAGATTGAGATTGGGGAGTAATGTGGCCGCTAGGTGGTCCCCACAGAAATGCCTGCATGATAACCGGTGGTCCAGGCGGATTGGAAGTTGAAGCCTCCGGTGATGCCGTCGATGTCCATGACTTCGCCGGCGAAGTAGATGCCTTTGTTGAGCTTGCTTTCCATGGTCTTGAGGTTGATCTCCTTTAGCTGGACGCCGCCGCAGGTGACGAACTCGTCTTTGTTGAGGCTCTTGCCGTCGACGTGGAATTTTGATTCGGTGAGCTGGTAGATGAGCTTTTCTGTGAGGGGCTTGGTGAGCTGTGACCAGAGTGTGGTGTCACCGATGTTTGCTGCTTTGAGGAAGCTGAGCCAGAGTCGTTTAGGGACGTCTGAGAATGGGCTGTAGGTGCCGACTTGGCGTTTGCCGCCTTCGGTGCGCTGTTTGTTGATGATTTGCTGTGGGTCCTCGTTTGGCACCCAGTTGATGCTGATTTGAAATTTATAGCCCATGTCAGATAGCTGTCTAGCTCCCCAAGCGGAAATTTTCAGGATACCAGGTCCGCTCATCCCCCAGTGGGTGATGAGGAGTGGGCCTTGGCTGGTCAGCTTGGTGCCGGGGATGTGGACTGTGGTGTGCTCTACTGAGAGCCCTGAGAGATGGTTGAGGCGGGAGTCTTTGATCTTAAAGGTGAAGAGCGATGGGACTGGGGGAGTGAGCGAATGCCCTAGGCTTCCTGCTAGTTTGGCTCCCGCAGCGAGACGGGTGCCGCCGGTTGCGATGAGGATGTTAGAGGCGGTCAGGGTGTTGCCATCGTCTGTGGTGATTAGGTAGCGGTTGTCGTCTTCTTTGAGGATAGCGGCGACTCCTTCTGAGGTGCGGATCTCTACACCAGCATTCTCGGCAGCATCCATCAGGGTGTCGATGATGGTCATGGAGTTGTTGGTGGTGGGGAACATTCTGCCATCTTCCTCCGTCTTCAGTTCCACCCCGCGAGAGGTGAACCATTCTACGGTGTCACTGGCTTGGAATCGATTAAACGGGCCAATCAGTGAGCGCTCGCCTCTGGGGTAGCTCTTACTGAGTGAGCGTGGGTCCATGCAGTCGTGGGTGACATTACATCTGCCACCGCCGGAAATTTTTACTTTTTGCAGGAGCTGGGAGCTTTTCTCTAGGATGAGGACTTTGGCTTTATTGTTAGAGTTCTCCGCACAGGTGATGGCGCCGAAAAATCCTGCTGCTCCGCCGCCAATTACTATTAGATCGTAGTTCATGTTAAATGATAAAGGGTTGTAAATTTATAAAGGATAGGGTCCATCCGCGTCTTCGCCATGCCAGCCGAGCTTGCGAAATGCGGCGATGCAGGATGCGATGACATCGTCCTCATCATCTGCTTCCTCGATGGTTGCGCGCGTGGTGAGTCCATTTGCGGACTCGATGGAAATGACTGTTTTTTTCTCTGCGAAATTAATCCAGTCTCCCCACGTTTGTTTATCATGTGAGGCATCTAGCTTCTGTTTCCTCAGTGCAGCCACGACCTCGCGGACATGGGCTGGTGGTTCTTCTGCTGGGATATGGACTTGGGTTTCCATGGTTAAAATAGAGGGATGTTTTCCCCGGCTTTGAGCTCTGAGTGAGGCGGGATTTCTGCGAAGCCATCGGTGCCTTGTAGTGAAATATAGTCACCAGAGTTACGTGGTGGGTGGATGGTGATTTTACCGTTGTGGGTTTTGTAGGGAAGGATGCCAGCGAGTGCGGAATCCCACTGAAAGTCTTCTGCTAGAGGTAAGTTTTTGCTGGCTTTCTGTTTCCCTAAGATTTCGCGCAGTGCCGGCAAAACATAGCGGTGCATGGTTGCCATGACTGAGACTGGATTTCCTGGTAAAGCAAAAATTAGTAAGGGCTTGCACTCACTGGCGTTCGTCCGCAGGGGGGCCTTGCAATCGCTGTCACTCTCGCCCGCCCGCAGGTTTTTTTTATCGCCTCCCCAGAAAGCAAAGGGTTTCCCTGGTCGCTGTGACACGCCATGAAATGCGGGTTCGCCTAAGAGTTTATTTAGTAGCGGGGCGACCCAGTCAAATTTCCCCATGGAGATGCCGCCTGTCAGAATGAGGACGTCGAGTTTAGAGTTTGTTAGAGCGGTGTTTAGTCTCTCTTCGATCATTTCTGGATCATCCTGGACGTGTTCATTGCTGATATTTCCGAGATGCTGAGATTCTATCAGCGAACGGATTGCAGTGGGATGGCTACGGCGGATTTGGAAGTCTGTAGGGCTTTGAGATGGGTCGATGACTTCATCTCCCGTTGTGATGAGGTGGATGTTAGGCAGGCGTGTTACTTCTAGCTCAGTAGCACCGACGCTGGCTGCGATGGCGAGTTCATTGGCTGTTAGTGTGGTGCCTGGGGTGATTAAGGTGTCGCCAGCTTTGCCATCGGTTCCTTGTTTGTGGATGTGTTGAAACTCTTCGGCATCGATGCCTTCGTGCGGGAGTGCGTAGCCATCTTGAATGTCTATTTTTTCCACTGGGATAATGCAGTTCGCATCGGTAGGGAGTGGCGCGCCGGTCATCACTTCGATGGCGAATTCACCTTTTGGTAAGGTCATTTTATCTGCACCAGCCGCCTGAGTTCCGATAATTTTATACCGCCAAGACCCAAGTATGTGGTTGTAGGTGTTGATGCAGATCCCGTCCATCATGACGCGGTCAAACGGTGGTGCATCACGGTCGGCGAGAATATCAGAAGCGAGAACTCTGCCAAAGGCATCATCGAGAGCGACCTTTTCTGATCCAACTGGCACCAAGTGCTTAGCGATGATGTCAGTGGCTTCCTTAGTAGAAATGAGTGCTTGCATGGGTAGATTATACCAGTTCTCTGGGAACAATAAAGTCTATCATTTCGCCTTGGCTCCAGTCGAGGTTTTCCCAGGAGTCTGTATCCCATTGAACGACCAGTGTGGCGCCAGTCGGGTAGTCCTCGAAGCGTGAATGGTTAGGGTGCTGGCGCATCATTCGTGCAAGGCGGAAGGCGAGTTCTCCGATGCCAGGATTATGAGCGATGAGAATGATGGTGTCTCCCTTAGCGCTTTCTATTGTCTCTAACAGGACATCCGAGGATGCATGGTAGAGTTCGGCCATGAGAGTGGGGGCAATATCTAAGTTTAGTCCTGCAAATGTTTCCTGAGTCCGCACCGAGCTAGAAACTAGAGCCTGGCTGGGGGTAAGTTTTTTTTCGCGTAGCCAAGATCCTAGTGATCTCGCTGATTGCGTGCCTCTTAGGTTTAGTGGTCGGTCATGGTCAGCCAGGGAGGAGGTGGAGTCCCAGCTAGACTTAGCGTGCCGCATGAGGATGAGGGTCTTTGTTGCCATTTTATCGGATCCTCTCTAACAGCCATGGGAGGAGGTCGCTGATGGCGATCCTCTCTTGCTCCATACTATCGCGGTGGCGGATGGTGACGGTGTCCTTGAGTTCTTCTGAACCTTCTTCTTCGCCGAGGGTCTCGAAGTCGATGGCGATGCAGAATGGTGTGCCTACTTCGTCCTGGCGACGGTAGCGGCGGCCGATGGCTGCAGCCTCATCATAGAAGACATTCATGAAGGGCTGGAGGAGGTTCTTCACTTCCTTTGCCTTGGCAACTAGCTCAGGCTTGTTCTTGAGCAGTGGTAAAATGGCAGCCTTGATGGGTGCGATGGATGGCTTGAAGCGCATCACGACGCGCTCGTCTTTCTTGCCACCTTCTTTGGTGAGGTCTTCTACATGGTATGCTTCGCAGATGACGGCGAGGCAGGTGCGGTCACAGCCAGCTGATGGTTCCACTACGTGTGGAACGAATCTTTCATTGGTCTCGGTGTCGATGTATTCGAGGTTTTTCTTAGAGTGTTCCTGGTGCTTTGAAACATCATAATTACCACGATACGCGACGCCTTCTAGCTCTTGGATACCAAATGGGAATTCGTATTCTAGGTCGTAAGTCTTAGATGAATAATGAGCGCGTTCGCCGTCTGGGACATCGAGCACATGGATCTTTTCACGTGGTACACCGATCTCATCATAGAATGCGAGACGCTTTTCAAGCCACTCTTCAGTGAGACGAAGGCCGTCATCTGGGTGACAGAAGTATTCGATTTCCATTTGTTCAAATTCGCGTGAGCGGAAAGTGAAGTTACGCGGGTTGATCTCGTTTCTAAATGCTTTACCAATCTGGGCGATTCCGAATGGGAGTTTGATGCGTGAGGTGTCGAGGATATGCTTGTATTGGACAAAAATAGTCTGTGCGGTCTCCGGGCGGAGGTAGGCGATATCACCACCAGTGGCTCCCATTTCAGTCTGGAACATCAGGTTGAAATCCTTTGCATCACCGAGTAGTGATCCGCTTTCGGGATTATAGGAAACGGTGTCGGTTTCTTCGGTGGTAGATTCACCCACTAGCTGTAATTTCTTAGCTGGGATGTCCTTGTCGTTGAGGAAATCGACATAGTAATTCTTGGCGATTTTGCGGGCGTTATTTTCACCCTGATTGGCATCAGTGATGATTACCGAGTATTCACGTTCGATAGACCAGCCAGACTCTTCGTGAGTGGCTCCAGTGTAGTGATAAGCCGTTCCAGTTTGTGGCTCGATCTGATCTGCACGGAGGCGTTGTTTCGTGAGCAAGTCACTGCACATAGGGTCAGAGAATCCGCCAACATGGCCGGATGCGGTGAGCACATCTTTATGGGTGAGGATGGAGCCGTCCATGCCGAGAATATCGTCACGTTCCTGGACATTCTTACGCCACCAGTAATCTTTGACGTTTCGCTTGAGTTCGGTTCCGAGTGGACCGTAGTCCCAGCAGCCATTGAGCCCGCCGTAGATTTCTGCGGATTGAAAGATGAAGCCCTTGCTCTTACACAAGGATACGATTTTCTCCATTTTCTGCGGATCGGTGTAGTCTTTATTAGCCATGATGATTCTTCGTTTAAATTCTCAGTTTAAATTGATTGTGAATGGGATGTAGCACTTCCTAGGATAAGAGCAAAGTCAATTTCTTTAGTGCTTGTGATTTCTAAATCCAGCGAGAGTATAAGGCATGACTGAACAACTTCAAAGACAGCTGGATAATTTATTTGAATTCCTGAGATTCCCGAGCATTTCTACTGCTTCCGAGCATGCCCCCGATGTGCGTGCGTGTGGTGATTGGCTGGTGAAAAAACTGACTAAGATGGGGCTCGATGTGGAGCACCATGAAACGCCTAAGTATCCTGTGGTTGTTGCTAGAAATGTCCACCAAGAAGGCCGCAAGACGGTTCTTATTTATGGGCATTATGATGTGCAACCGGTTGATCCAGTGGAACTATGGGATAGTCCACCATTTGAGCCAGAGATCAGGGATGGGAGAATCTGGGGTAGGGGATCTACTGATAATAAAGGCCAGATGATGGCGCATGTGCTCGGTGTGCAGCAGATGATAGAGGAAAAAGGTGAGCTTCCAGTGAATTTGATCTTTCTGTTCGAGGGAGAAGAAGAGATCGGTAGTCCTAGCTTGGTTCCGTTTCTTGAGAAGCATAAAGAAGAGCTCGCTTGTGACATCATTGCAGTTTCAGATACGGGGATGGTGGCGCGTGGAGTGCCTACGATGGGTTATGGTCTGCGTGGGATAGCCTGCTGTGAAGTGACGGTGAAGGGTCCAAAAGGTGATTTGCATTCCGGATTGTATGGTGGTGCCGTTGCGAACCCAGCTACTGCGGTTGCTAGGCTGGTCGCAAGTCTGCACGATGATGATGGAAAGATAGCGATCGATGGATTTTATGATGATGTGAAGCCACTAGAAAACTGGGAGCGCGACATGTGGGCGCAAGTTCCAGGTGTGTCGAATGAGGATATTCTAGCAACGACTGGCTCGCCAGATGTTTTCGGAGAGCCAGGCTACAGCAGTGCGGAGAGGTTATGGGCGCGGCCAACAGCGGAGGTCAATGGGATAGGATCTGGTTACCAAGGCGAAGGCAGCAAGACTGTGCTTCCCGCTGAGGCAATGGCTAAATTTTCATTTCGTCTAGTTCCTAATCAAGACCCGAAAGATATCGCGAATAAAGTAGAGGCGCACCTTAAAAAGCATGCTCCTGCTGGCGTGACGGTAGAAGTAGAAGTGGGGCATGATGGTAAGCCGTACTACTCTGACCCAAACTCTGCCTTTGGCAAGGCTGGCCAGGCGGCGCTGGAAATAGCCTTTGGTAAAAAGCCGGTATTGATCCGTGAGGGTGGGAGTATTCCTATCATTAAGGACATGCAGGATATCCTCGGTGCGGATTCACTTCTGTTAGGCTTGGGTCTGCCTGATTGTCAAATCCATGCGCCGAATGAGAATTACTACATCGAAAACTTCGAGAATGGGATCAAGATGTCTCAGGTTCTGTTAGATGAATTGGCGAAGGTAGAGTGATTTCCAGGAGACCGAAGAAGCGGCGGCGATAGTAAAAATCGCGATCATTCCAACAGGAAATAAAATAATGTTGTGCTGAGTCTGCATCCTTTCTCAGCCTCTCACGTTGTCAGGCAGTTCGCTGTTACTCGGCTTGCTTTCTGATGAGTGGTTGGATTCAGCAGAACGGAAAGGATATTGCAAATTAAAGGGTTATTAGATTTTTAAGGTCCGCGTTTTCCTCCGCGAGGCCAGACTCAGCAGGATGAGTAGTGGGATAAGCCAGTAGGATATATAGAATAAAGAATCTGCGATAATGAGATGGTAACTTACCGTTAATTCACTATTTAATGAAAGTGCTAAAATCCGATAAATAGTTGATAACAATCCGATAGCGATTAAAGCGAAAAGCCCCAGTCTACGGGTAGCGCAGATGATGGTAAGTAATGCGGAGAAAATGGCCACGTAGGAAAAAATAGGCAGCATTATTTCTCCAGATGAGGCGGGTAGTCCTATAGAGGCAAAGAAGGATGCATTAAATAGCGGGAGCTTATCTGGATAGGAGTGAAAGGTAAGGGCGTTACCAAAGATAGTCGTTACGCAGAAGAAGTTAGCATAGTAGTTCCAGTGGTCTACCTTGTTTGCTAAACGTCGATATCCCAGCAAAAGAAAAGGGGTGGCTATCGGGAGCAGAAAAGGAACGATGAAAATAACCTCACAATCAGAATCAAAACAGTATCTAGCTGCCGCTAATATCATTAGTAAGCCCGCGATGAAAACGGGGATGATATACTTTGGTTTCCTTCGTATACCACAGCGCAGACTGGTGAGAGCGGCGATAGCGAAAAATACCGCAAATCCATACTGAATATAATTTTTTAGTTCTGTTAGATTTAGCCAGCCATTATCATTTTCTTGAAAAAACTGACCAGTAGTCTGCTCTAGGATCGGCTCAAACTGGCCAGAAACACCTAGAGGAGATCCTGTTTTTGCGACACTCCAAGCTGCAGCCATCAAGGTAAGGAAGCTACCTATACGGAGTAATTGTAGCCAACTAACTAGATTATTACGCATCCACGAATCACGGTGTGGGTGCGGGATGTATCTAGATAATTGTGCGCGGAAAATTTCCATAATGGTGGCTTTTAAGCAATTAAAGCAAGATTAGTCCGTCTCAAATCAAGCGCAACACTATTCCCACGAATACTAAACTACCACTCTAGCGCTCTGTGGCTCGGGGTAGGTGAATTCTTTGCCCTCGTAGTTTCTGAGAACTACCTTCTCAGGTGTGATTTCCTTGATGTAGTCAGGATTAATAGGGATTTTTCCTCCACCACCTGGACCATCAATGACATATTGTGGGATGGCGTATCCAGAAGTGTGACCACGAAGTCCTTCGATGATTTCGATGCCCTTCGCCACGCTTGTTCTTAGGTGAGATGAACCTTTGATGAGATCACATTGGTATAGGTAATAGGGCCTAGTGCGGCACATCAGTAACTTATGAACCAGCGCCCTCTGTATTTCAACAGAATCATTTATTCCCCTGAGTAGTACACTTTGGTTGCCAGTCATGATGCCTGCATTGGCGAGTTTTTCCAGCCCAGCCCTGACCTCAGTTGTGAGCTCCTTCGGATGATTGCTATGGATAGAGATGAAAAGGGGATGGTATTTTTTCAGCATATTACAGAGATCATCTGTGATACGCTGTGGTAAGAAAATAGGGATCCTAGAACCAATCCTTACAAACTGAATATGTGGGATGGCATGAAGACGAGAAAGGATTTTTTCTAATTTACCATCTGAGAAAAGCAATGGGTCACCGCCTGATAGCAGTACATCGCGCACGGCAGTCGTCTTCTCCAAATACTCAAATGCGGCTTCCCATTGAGTTTCGAGTTGTTGTTCACCTACACCAGATACCACGCGACTACGGGTACAGTATCGGCAATAGGATGCGCAGCGATCTGTGACTAAAAAGAGTACTCTATCAGGATAGCGATGCACTAATCCTGGCACTGGCATGTGGCTGTCTTCGCCACACGGATCATCCATTTCCTGTGGGTCATCTAAGCTCTCTTCCATTCGTGGGATGACCTGCTTGCGGATCGGGCAGTCTGGGTCATCTTTGTCCACGAGGTTCATGAAGTGTGGAGTGATAGACATCGCCAACTTATTTCCAGATAGAATGATACCAGAGCGTTCTTCTTGGGTGAGATTGATGTGTTTCTCTAGGTCAGCGAGTGAGTTGACCCTGTTTCTGAGCTGCCATTTATAGTCATCCCATTTTTCCATTGCTTCCGTTGGCCAGTATCCAGGAGCATGGCTCTGGAAGGGGATCATGGAATCGTAGTCAGTTTCTGTGGGATTTATAGCTAGCATAAAGTGATATTAGACGATGATTCTAAAATGTCAAAAACCTGTAATGACATTTCTAGTAGAAAATAGATACAACAAAAGCCACATGCGAACATGTGGCTTGGTGAATTGAAATTAGATCAAGTCGAACGAGAGTGATTACGCCTCAAGTGCCTGCTTCTTGGCTTTCTTGATGATGCTATTCACTGTTTCAGAAGCTTGTGCTCCATTACCGAGCCACTTTTCAGCTTTCTCGATGTCGATTGAGTAGTTTACACCCTCAATCATTGGATTGTATGTTCCGAGCTGCTCGATAGGGCGGCCATCACGGCGCTTGCGGCTATCTACTGCTACGATTTTATAATAAGGGCGATCTTTTGTGCCTTGACGGCTGAGACGAAGTGCTACCATGATTTTGTGGTCGTTAAAATTTGTTATTGCCGCAATTGGTGTGGCAATGGGGCGGAAAACTGCACGATTTAGGTCTGTTTGCCAAGCGAAAACTTTATAAAAATTAAAAAACTTACCACTACGGCCTATTTCTCCTCTAAATTCTTGAAAATACTGACGCTCCCTGCACAGAAAGTTACTGATTTTCAGTAGATGCCTTCGCTACTCGCATCTGGATCGAGTCCATTATTCCCCGGCGAAATAAGCCTTCCGAAGCAGCATGTAGAATGAATGATCCCGGACATATCAGGCTTTTGTCTGCGATGTGGGAGTTGTCTTAGCCTTCTTTAGATAATTACAGAAAACTTACCGGGCGCTCTCCATAAATAAATGCTTTTGAAATCTACGTGGATTCTGTAACGTAATATTTATTATGGAATCAAATTTACTCACTAGAAGGACGACTCTCAAGGGTATCGCCGCTATGGCGACTATTCAGATTATACCCAACCATATTCTCCGAGCGGAAACGGCACCGAGTAACCAGCTTACCAAAGGCATCATAGGATGTGGTGGGATTTCTAGTAGCCACCTGAAAATGCCTGGTAAGTTATTAGCTCTCTGTGATGTTGATTCTAAGCATCTTGCCAATAGAATGGGCCAGGTCAAAAAAGGTGGTAATAATGATGTTAAAGGCTACGAGCATTTTGAGGAACTCATCGCCAGAAAGGACATAGATATTGTCCATATAGCGACTCCACCTCATTGGCACGCTTACATGGCTATAGCTGCAGCTAAGGCAGGGAAAGATATATGGTGTGAAAAACCGATGAGCCGTACTATCGGTGAAGGCATTGCTATGGTGAAGGCGGTTGAAGAGCAAGAGCGCATCTTTCGTCTCAATACTTGGTTCAGATTTAGATCGAATTATTATGGTCTCAGACGTCCCGCATCAGAGGCATGGAAAGTAGTGCATCACAAGCTCCTCGGTGACGGACCCTACACCTTTAACCTCGGCTCTGCCTTCGTAGGAAACTGGAAGCTAGGAATGTGGTCTGGCAAAACTGATCTCAAGGAACAACCCATCCCAGATCAGCTAAACTACGACAAATGGCTAGGGCCAGCACCGCTCAAGCCCTACCATCCGCACCGTGTTCATGGTTCATTCAGAGGATACTGGGACTACGATGGCGGTGGACTCGGAGACATGGGTCAGCACTTCCTAGACCCCTGCCAGTTCATACTAGGAAAGGATAACGAAAGTCCGGTTTCTGTCGAAGTGGATACTCAAAAGCAGCATCATGATGCTGTGCTTCCATGGCGTAGAATAGAAATGGTCTATGCGGATGGAACCAAGATTATTCTCGATGCGTCACATGATAAAGGACCGATTATTTCCGGGCCAAAGGGCAACATCTTCGGTGGATTTAAATCTGACGTGCCTGATCTCGACAAGAAGCTCAAGGAGCTGTCAGGACCTCCAAAGGTGATCACAGACTTCCATCAGTCTGTTAGAGAGCGCAAGAAATTTGCTCTCAATGAGCAAAATGGATTCCGTTCATGCACTCTTATCAATATCGCGAAAATCGCGCTCAGGGAAAACCGTCCGCTCAAGTTTGACTCAGACAAGCTCGAGTTTATCGATGACGTAAAAGCTAATGCTTACCTCAACCCACCAGCACGCGGCAGATATGGAGTTTAGCATCTAAACGAAGTCATTATGTTCCTTCTCATGTCCGATGGTCGTTTCTGGTCCATGACCTGAGAGGGAGATAGTAGCGTCTGGTAGAGTATAGAGTTTGTTTTTGATCCCATCTAACAGAAGCTGCTCACTCCCGCCTGGCAGATCTGTGCGTCCCATTCCGCCAGCCATCAGCGTGTCCCCTGAGAAAACCACATTAAGATCCTCAGAGTAGAACGTGATACTATCTGGCGAATGACCTGGCACGTGGGCGACTTTAAATTTCAGCTCACCCACCGTGAAGTTTTCCTCACCATCTAACAGAATATCAGGTGTGAACGGCTTTATGTTTACTGGAATACCCCAGTTCTCGCGCGCCTCTTTCTGGCGGATGAGTGACTCAGAATAGGGTGAGTGACTCACTACTTTCACACCCATCTCCTGGAGTGCTTGCACATCCTCTGTGTGGTCGAAATGCTGATGGGTCAGTAACAGATGCGTAGGTTTCAGCCCCTCGGACTTAATCAACTCATGGAAAAGTGCTGGTGCATCCACCACTACGCATTCACCCGCGTGATCGATGATGTATCCATTAGTAGAGACGTATCCTCCGGTGTAAGAAATAATTGGCATGCCAAAGTGATAGAGACTCAGCGGTGAAATGAAAATGAAAAATTTAGATGGCTAAAATTGACTGCTAGACTAGGAATTGTCTAATGAGCGTTTTGAAATTTTATTATCCTGGCACCATCGTATTACTTTTTAGCTCTATGTTGGTTGTCTTGACTGCGGTTATGGTGAGCGCAGAGGAGAAGCAGGCGTTCCATACTGCGTTGATTTATGACGATGTGTTTTTGGAACATGAGACTAGAAAAGGGTTTCCGGAACATGCGGATCGGCTCCGTCTATTGACCAAGCATCTCAGGCAGCATGATGTCTCGAAGCGATTACTGTGGGCAGTGCCGGATGAAAAAATTGATGCTCTGCGGTGGATCAAAACCGTGCACGATCCCGAGTATGTTGCGGAATTGAAACGAGCTTGTGAGGCGGGAGAAAAGTTGATGCACGGCAGCGCAGACACACCGATTTCAAAACGCACTTACGAGGTTGCTACAAAGGCGGTGGCTGGTGCACTGACGGCAGTGGATTTGGTAATGGAGAAGAAGGTGACGAATGCCTTCGCGGCACTGCGCCCGCCGGGGCACCACGCGATGCCGGATCGCGCTAAGGGTTTTTGTTTTTTCGGAAATGCAGCAATTGCTGCTCGATACGCGCAACAACATCACAAGTTGAAGCGTGTGATGATCGTTGATTGGGATGTGCATCACGGCGATGGCACGCAGGCGGTTTTTCTCGAAGATCCATCAGTCTATTTTTTCTCCGTGCATCAATATCCGTTCTATCCGGGACCAAGCGGATCGCCGGACATCAAGGGCAAGGGCGCTGGTGAAGGGTTTAATTTAAACGTGCCGCTGAAACCCGGAAGTGGAGATGCTGCAGTGATGAAGGTATTTGAAACGGAACTCTCCGATGCTTTCCGAAAATTCAAACCCGAACTGCTGATTATCTCCGCAGGCTTCGATGCGCACGAGGCGGATCCACTTGGCTCGCTTGGTTGGTCAAGTGAGACCTACGCGAAACTAACAGAAGTTCTCCGTGACCTCTGTCGCGAGCAAGGCCACGAGCGTATCGTCTCATTACTAGAAGGCGGCTATAGCGAACGCGGTATCACTGAAGGTGTGCGCCGCCATATTGAGGCACTTGAAGCTGCCGGCGAAGCTAGAAAAGAATAGGTGGTAGACCTATCTCGGTATCGAGCGCTGGGGGGAAGATCGAGTTTGATCAGGCGGATGGCTCGGCGTATCAGTTGAGCTGTTTCAATGGTTTATTCCATGATGACTTATATCCTGCGCCTATTGCGGCAAAGATTATTCCAGCAGCGATCAGCATTCCCATCAATAAACATCCTTGTAGTATGGTCATGCAAATGGTCGGGATGAACTCATGAATTCCACTAATTGGAATCACACCACGAAGGCTCTGATAGAATCCATGTGAGATGATGCCTGTGACAAAATCTGGTGCCCAGATGAACCCTGTATAGCTGGTGTAGTTGTCTAATGACTCATGGCCACCAAGAAAGAAAAATACCAGGCTCAGGACAGCAGGGAGAGATAGGATGAAAAGTATAAGTCTAAATCGTGTCCCAGCCTTGATCGCCTGCGCCATGAATCCCGTTGTGCAGATCCTATTCATATCCTTCATGCTGGTGAAGAATGCTAACATTAGCGCGAAGAGGGTAATCCCCACACCCATTGCGATGAAACTCTCTAGCGTATTCCAGTCGTGCAGATATGCGATGACTAGACTCGGGATAGAGTTGATAAGAGTATGAAATCCCCAGAACTTTAAGTTTCTGAAGAAGGTGGGGTAAGTGATGCTAAGATCCATGATGATGTTTTTATTAGAAATTACCTAGCCAGCTCATGCAGCGCTTCTCTTGATCGCGACACACACGCATGGACTGCTGAGCCAGCTAGGGAATAACACAGTTGTTTAGTTACAAAAAATTACTGATCAACTCCTCGTTGAGGCCTCCCGGTTTTCGCCCTATTCCTGACATGCTGCTCATCGAGTTCATCGGCCCAGTGCTGGATGAAAAATTTCTTTTCATCCAGCTCTAAAATCTTATCAGATTGGCCGATGATTGGTCTCAACGTGGTAGGCATCTGCAGTGTCACTAGCGTGAAGATAGCTGCCCATAGATAGAGATGGCGCGTATGGCTCATGCCAAATGCCTTGCCAGTCTTAGTCAGAAATTTCAGCCCCATGAACAAGCAGAGTAGCCAGATAGAGATGCATAGAAAGCCGAAGAAACTCATTGAGTCGCTACTGCTAGAAAACAACCAGATCACCGGGGAGAAGCCAATGAGAAGCAAGCTAGTGATGGCCATGGTGCAGCTCTGGATGCCGAGGATAGTAGAAAATTTCTTATCCAGCCCACCGATACAGCAGAAGATATACAGACTAGGCAGGCAGATCAGTGAGCTAAATAACACCCCTCCCACGATCTTCATCGGAGCCAGCCACATCTGCTCAGTAGCGCCCTGGAAGCTCCCAACGATAAAGCCAAATAGCGTGAGAGCAAAGACCGTCATCGCGAGTATGGGCATCCAGCGAACGTCCTCTTTATCATCCATGGTGTGAATCACGCTCAGCGGTTTCTTCAGTAGGTGATTGATGATGTTAGAGAAGCTATTGTCTCCCTCGATATAGGATTTCTCATAAGGTTTCTGAGGCTCGCGCACAGGTTCACTTTCAGGCTGAGGAGGATATTGGTATTGTGGTTCTTCTGGTTGCATTATTTCGTGGTGGTTAGTTGTTAGAAAATATTTTGGAGAGATCTGAAAATGGACTCGTAAAATGAACTTGCGAACTTGTCGTCTCGTAGAAACTGAATTGGGCTGCCTGGTGATCCGAAAAATGGTCGTGAAATCCAGCCGATCTGAGCGCCTACAAATAAGTTCCCTAATAGCCAGGCGATAAATGTCTGCATGCCTGCCTTCCTGGTGGTTGCATATTTTCTAAGCGCACCCAGTAGCATCGAGTGTGAGACGATCCCTGCATAGGAAATCATGAAGACATGAGTCAGTAGAGTGACGCTATGAAAGAATTTAGCGTCAGGACTCTCCGCAGCAGGACCCTGTATGGCCATGCCGATAGTGATAGGGCTCAGCGCACCGAGAATAAGAGCGCAGATGGCAAACGCGGTGAACAGAAATTGCATACTCTGACGCATGCTGATACCAGACCCCAGCACCATTGCTAACATACCATTAATCATCGCATTCACCGCCAGCGTGGCGATCACTACCAGCGGAAATTTTAACCCTGCATAGCTAGCCATCTCCCACCCCTGCCACAGCCCCATACTCAAGCCGTAACTGCCACAGCCGAGAATGATCAGTGGCAACGTGCGGCTCAGAACGAAAGTAGGAGACTGCTCCATCCAGCTATCGATCAATGCGCGGTCACCCCTACAGAGGGCAGGAATATTGCTGAAAAGTTGTGAGATTTTGCGGAACATCAATTAGGCTTATGGTGAGAGTCAGAGTTGGTTTCTTATTACAGAAATACTCTCTCAGACCTTTATGAAGCGATGATGAAGCGAATGTGAAAAGTAGATGAATTTCGTTTTAAAAAAACGTCAACCTAATCCCCGCGATCATAGCAAAGATAAGAATCAAATATTCAAACCCCTTCTGAGGGATACGATGGAGAAATTTCTTTCCCACAAAGATCCCAATCGCCAGCACAGGCGCCAGATAGAGATTGAACATCATCGTTTCCTTCGTGATTAAATTTAGCTGGGCGTTCAGTGGGAGTTTGGTCAAGTTCGCCACTAAAAAGAACCGGGCACAAACACCAATGAGCTCCATCTTAGGAAGCCGGATCGTCAGGAAATACAGCTGGAAGATAGGCCCAGCGGCATTTGCCAGCACCGTAGCGATGCCGCCAGAAGCTGCGGAAGAATAACGGAAGCCTGCCGACATCGCTAACCGCTCGATCTGAGCGCTATAAAATGCCCGCAGAATCTGGATTAGCGCCATTGCTAAAATAATGATCCCAATGACTGGCTTCATCACCTCATTCGGTAGATACTGCAGCAGGATAAACCCCAGCGTCATCCCCACAAGCGCAGGGAAAAGTAGCGGCCAGACCTGGGCCCAGCTCCCATATTTACGGAAAGCGGGATAGACCATCAGATCAGCCATGATGAGCAACGGCAGCGCAATCCCCAGAGATTCCTTCGCCCCAAATGTCTGCGCTAATAGATAAACCGCAATCAACGAAACCCCAGAAAATCCCGCTTTAGACACACCGATGCACAGCGCGGAGATGGCAAGGATGATTATGGTTTCAGTGGGCATGGTAAGCGCGGATAAATGAATTTGTTAGAGAGAAATGGCGAGGCAAGCTTGATCGATAGACATCGTTTGTAAATGGAATATTCGCTTGAAGTTGTGAGGGGGAGCTTATTCTAAGTTAGGATGAAATTGTCTCTAACACTTATATTATCCGTTCTCTTCACTCTGCTTCTCAACGCGCAGGTCTCAGAGATCAAGGACGAAGACGTGTCTCTTGTAGTGGAAGGGGAAATCCTTAAGGGAAGTATCACGCGTGGGCCCCTGCTGCTGGAGGTAAGGATTTAAAAGATCGAGTAGCCCTGATCTGCCATTGGTTGAGAATTTATCAAAAATAGTCACGTATCTTCTTCAACATCTACATGGTAAGTAGTGATCGCTTATTAGCGCTGCCAGAGTAAAGCTTTCCATATACTGCTAAATACCATTGAAAATTCACTAGCGGCATGTGCTATAATTTCATACAAATACCATTATGTCTGAAAATGCTCCAACACCCGATCCTGTCGTATCTGAATCAACCGAGGTAAAATCTAGCCCAGCGGGCTCACCATCAGGTGGAAGTAAGGTGCTTCCTATCTTGTTTATTTTGTTCATTCTCTGTGTTGTTGCTTCAGTGACGATTTATCTCACGATGGATAAAGAAGAGGGCATTATTCCTATTGCGTTTACGCCTATCGCTCTGGCGCTCTGGTGTCTGGGACAAATGTTGCACGCGATACGCTCTAAAAAGTCACTCGATAGCATCACGTTTTACTCGCATTCAGAATTCTTTTACTACTGGCCGCTGTGGTTAGTGAGTTTCATCTTTGGCGATATCACTTTATTCTTCGGATCACATGTGGCTGTGGAAGGTCTAGACACTAGCCTGCTGGTGATGAAACAAACCGGATACGGTCTGACTTACATCCTGGTAATGGGCTTTTCTTTATTCGCTACCGGAGTGAATCTACGTGGAGTCTGGGCATTGTTGACCCTAATTTGCATCGCCTTTGCTGCCTTTATTCTGCTCTATTTTGGAGTGTGGGACAGCGCCCTGAGCTGGGCGGTTAATCAACCCGTCTATCTAAATCACGGGTTCTATCTCGCTATTGGAGTGATACTTTTCATACCGTGGTGTGTGGTTGTGTTCCTGTTTGATACGCGGAAGTATGTGAAGATCGAGTCTAACACAGTGACGATCGTTTATGAAATAGGGGAAGGGGCGCGTGCGTTTGACACCATTGGGGTGATGATGGAGAAGAAGCTAGATAACTTCTTCAAGCACTACCTACTAGGATTCGGCTCTGGAGACCTGATCATCCGTACTAGCGGTGGTAGTTCAGAGGTTCTCTACTTACCAAACGTCCTACGCGTGGATCGAGTTCTTAGGGAACTGGATCACGTGCGTTCTCAGCGAGGGCGTCTTTAATGGTAGATTTGGTAAAGCGGATATACTCTTTACCTGATGTAGGATCTGCCTTAAACGATTAGATGTGAAGCAAACAATACATAAGGCGTTTATCTTGGGCGCGGGGTTAGGCACGCGGTTGAAGCCTCTGACTGATTCCCTGCCGAAGCCGCTGGTGCCGCTCTATCATGAGCCGCTAGTGAACTACGCGCTGCGGCACTGCCTGTCTGCGGGGATTACGCAATTCGCCATCAATACCCATCACCTTCCAGAGACGTGGAACCAGTATTATCCTGAGGGGAAATTTAATGGAGCGGGGATTGAGTTTTTCTATGAGGAGTTGTTGTTAGAGACTGGTGGTGGGATCAAGAACATTGCGTCATTTATCGGAGATGAGCCGGTGCTGGTTTATAATGGTGATATTTTAACTGATCTGGATGTCTCTGCCCTGATAGAAGCTCATATGCACTCTGGTGACGTGGCGACACTGGCGCTTTTCCCTAAGGGGCCGAACTGCAATGTGGCAGTGGAGGATGGTAGAATAGTCGATATACGCCATGCGCGCGGGGTGCATCCAGGAAATCACCAGTTCACGGGGATCTACTGCATCAGCCCAGAAATACTTGATCTCATCCCAGCTGGGGAGAAAATTTCTATCGTTCCTGCGTTACTAGAGTTGGTTTCTCAGGGGAAGCTTGGCGCGTTTGTTTCTGAGTCAGCCACTTGGCATGATCTAGGCTCGCGTAGTTCCTACTTTGAAGCTCATGCGCTGCTGCGAATGTCTAGCCAACCGATCCATGAAAAAGCAATGATTGACCCAAGTGCCGAGATATGTGTAGAAAGTTGTGTAATTGGCGATAACGCAATTATCGGCAGGAACGCTAAACTCAAGAATACCATCATCTGGCCAGGAGCCAGTGTGGAGGAAAATGCGGATCTAACTGATTGCATCGTGCGCCACTCAGCCAGCGGCAAGCACACCGGAAAAGATCTCTAATACAACTCAAATTTCACGCTCTACATCATGCCAGCAAACACATTACTCACCGCCATCCGTGCTCATTTAAAGCTAGTTCCCACGCACTCGGTCGTCATAGAGCCGATTACTAAGGGGGCATCTGGGCGTACTATTATCCGGCTCAAACCAGAAGGTTTCCCTACCTACATAGGGATCCACTACACGCTGGAGCGAGCGGATAATAAGAACTATTTGCCGGTGGCAGAATTTCTAACAAACGCCAAACTCAACGTCCCCCATGTGCTTTATGATAACATAGGTAGATGTTGCGCACTGGTAGAGGACCTGGGAGATCAAGACCTGCTCTCGATGCGTGATGAGCCATGGGAAACGCGCGAACCTGTTTACCGCTCCACCTTTGAACAGCTGGATAAACTCTTCTACACCCGGCCTCCAAAGGATCTAGAATTCCAACCGCCATTTGATCCAGAAATGTATGTTTGGGAGCAGGAGTATTTCTTCGATAACCTAGCAGAAACCTATCTCGGGATGTCCAGTGCCGAGACTCAAGCGCTAAGGGATCACCCCATACTCAAACATATGTCAAATGCACTTGGAGCATCGTCGCGGCACCTAGTGCATCGGGATTTTCAGTCGCAGAATATTATCCTGAAAGATGGCAAGGCTTACTTGATTGACTTTCAGGGGATGCGCCGTGGCAGACAGGAATATGACCTGGCATCACTTATCTATGACCCTTACATGAATCATTCTGCGGAGGAGCGCGAAAAGCTACTAGTCCTCTGGGAGGATGTCACTGAAGAGCGACCGCTGGATGATATTTTCAGCATGTGCGCCATTCAGAGGCTAATGCAGGCACTCGGTGCCTATGGAAATTTAGTCTCTAACAAGAACGAAGAATGGTTTGGCCAGCACATCCCGGTTGCGGCTAAATTATTGCGTGAACTTGTCACTGGCACTGACTACGCGGAGCCGATACTTCCCGTGCTAGACCTCGTAGATAGCCAGCTGTAAACATTGATTATCCCCTGTGAATCCTAACCGCCATAATAGTAAGGCCATCTTCCTAATCTTCATATTAGTGGCCATGCTGGGGTATTTCATCTTGCCCCTGCCACAAGTGCAGCAAAGTATCCCGCTCATCCTAGGAAAAACCATCGCTGAGCTGGACGTGATAGCGATCCCCAATGAGAAGACAGCCCTCTCTGAGCGAGAAATTCTCAGTAAGAAATGTGCCGAGGATCCTGTGCTACCGAGCTATCTAGTGTGCAGTATTGATGACGATCCTGACGGAACTAATGCCTACGGTATTTATGACCCCACTGACCTCGCAGTGACGGTGAGCAATTTAGTCCGTCTGAATACCAGGCACCTATTCTTAGGTACGCATTTGTACTGGCCAGATCTGCCATCTATAGAGAATAACACGCTTAACTCTCAGCTTGAGCTGTTAGATTCCTGTATCCTCTCAGTGCCTCTGCGCAGGTCGGCGGCGAAGGTAGATATCCCCAATTATCTGTTAGATTCATCCGTGGCATTAGCTGAGGTAAATGGTAATACGCTCACACTGCCTAGAGTCAATAATCTCAGTCTATTTCCAACCATGAAAATCCCCAATAACTGTAAAGTGGGTTTTTCCCAGCTGGAGAGTGAGCCAGAGACGAGCAACATACCACTACTGGCGGTCTGGGGAGACAGGGTGATCCTCTCGTCACTCCTGCTAGAGAGGATGCATCATTTGAATGCCAATCTGAAAGACATCCAGATCACCATTGGTAAATTCATTTCGCTAGGGGGGACGGGTAACGTCATTGCTATTGATGAGTTTGGTTATTTCAGCCCTACTATTTCTCCCGCAATTACCGAGCCGCACATTATCTCCGCCGATATTACATCAGTAAAAAAATCACCTCTTAGCACAGTAAATACCGTATTAACAGCCTCTGGAGTGCAGGCTGACAACTACCGAGCCATTGAATTTCCCGTGCAGCAACTCATACAGCTTGCGATGACACCAGTATACCAGCAGACAGTCAATTACCGGCGTATAGCATGGTGGGTGGAGTTGATTCTGGTCATAGTCGTGGCTTTTCTGATGTCATTTTCTGTTAGAAAGTCGGTTTTAAGTTATTATTCACGTGTTTTATCACTTGCTGCGGTGCTTATTCTAAGCAGTATGTTTCTCAGTCAGCAAACTACTTACTACTCACCTATAATCTATTTATTAGTTGCCCTTATCGTCTGTATGCTAGTGTTTCCATTTATCAGGAGGAAGGGGGATGCTACTAACGATCCCAACGAAAATGAGCACGGTCTCGATGAACTTCAAAATGAGACTGTTGCAACGATTCAGAAATAAGAAGCAACAAAAGTCCTTCCCGCTAGAGCCAAAACAAGCGTCCTAAAAATAATATGTCATTAAACCTCGATCAGACCATCAGCAAAGCCGCCACGCTCGTGGAGGCCTTACCCTATTTACAGTCCTTCAGAGGAAAGACCTTTCTCATCAAGATGGGTGGCTCCGCCATGGATGACCCGGAGTTGGTCAGGCAGGTCATGCGTGATGTGGTTTTTCTGGAGGTTGCTGGTATCAACCCCATTGTCGTTCACGGCGGCGGGAAAGCGATTTCTGCGGCGATGAAAGAGGCTGGGCTAGAGGCTGAATTTATTGGTGGTTTCCGAGTCACCTCACCAGAGGCGATTAACATCGTTGAGAAAACGCTCTCTGGAACCATCAACCCAAGACTGGTTAGCATGATTAGAGATTTTGGTGGGAAGGCAGTTGGCTTCCCCGGTACTGATGTCTTCACCGGCGAGCGGATTAAATCCAAAAACGAGCAAGGCGAGGAAGTGGATATAGGAAGAGTAGGGCAGGTCGTCAGCTGTAATATGCAGAAGATGAAGGAAGCCTTCGATGCCGAGATCGTCCCTGTCATTTCACCGCTAGCCTCAGAGCGAGGTAGTGGAAAGAAGCTCAACGTCAATGCAGACTTAGCCGCCGCCGCACTGGCCAAGGAGCTCAAAGTGACCAAGCTCATCTACCTCTCAGACGTGCCGGGAGTGATGCGGGATCCAGCAGATGAGTCCACCATCATCCCATCGATTAATCCAAGCTTAGCAGCAGATCTCATCCAGCAAGGTATTCTCTCAGGCGGGATGCTGCCCAAGGTGAACTCGGCGCTTGATGCTCTCCAGCACGGTGTAAGAAAGGTTCACTTCATTGATGGAAGAATGCCACACTCACTGTTATTAGAAATTTTTACCAAGTCGGGAATCGGCACGGAGATTGTTTCGTAATAAAAGAGGCATGCTATGATACCATCCTTACAGTGATAATGGATTGATCGTTTGATGGAATGATTTGAAAGTGCAGCAAAGCTGATTGGGGAAAGAGCAAAACAATAGAGCAAGATTAGCGGCGTTAGTCGTCAGTTGCATAGCCCGCTATGCGCCTTCCTCCATGCCAGAGAATGGCTTCTTCTATATTTCTAGCTCTTCCGTCATGGAGGAAGCGGGTATGCTTGGTTACTGTTTTTACGAGACCTATTCCCCAGAGAGGAGCGGTGCGCCACTCTTTACTAGAGGCTTCATAGTCTGGACTGTGGTCAGCGAGTCCGTCTCCCATATCGTGGAGTAGGAAATCCGTGTAAGGGTGGATAGTTTGATCAGTGAGTGAGCGGATAGGGTGATCTGAAGTAGTGATTTGTTCTAAGTTGCTTACATTGTTTTTAGTAGCTGATTATTTATTGTCGTGTAATTTCATTTTTTTGGTAAATTATGCGTAGTATGAATTTTCGTAACGAGAAAGACACGATGGGGATCATTGCAGTTTCTAATGATAAATTATGGGGAGCTCAGACTCAGCGCTCAATTCATCATTTTCCTATAGGCCCTGCTGGCTCGATGCCTATAGAGGTGATTCAGGGATTTGGTTATTTGAAGAAAGCTGCAGCGTTAACAAATTACCGTCTAGGTTGCCTAAGTAAGGCTAAAGCAGATCTTATTGCCCAAGCTTGCGATGAAATTATTTCAGGGTCTCTTGATGAACATTTTCCTTTAGTGGTCTGGCAGACTGGCTCGGGGACGCATACTAATATGAACTGTAATGAGGTGGTCGCTAATCGTTGCCATACTCTGGGAGGCGGGGTCTTAGGAGAAGGTAAGCAGCTAGTGCACCCAAATGATGATGTGAATAAATCTCAGTCTTCTAATGATACGTTTCCTACTGCGATGCATATAGCTGGTTATAAGCTTATTGTTGAGCAGACTATTCCTAAGATTACAAAGCTAAGGAATACTCTTGCCTTGAAATCTGAGGAGATGAAAGAGGTGGTGAAAATAGGGCGGACTCACATGATGGATGCGACACCTCTGACCTTAGGTCAGGAGTTTTCAGCTTATGTTGCGCAGTTAGATTATGGACTAAAGGCATTACGTAATACTTTAGATCATTTAGGTAATTTAGCGCTGGGGGGGTCGGCAGTGGGTACTGGGCTAAATACACCTAAAGGCTATGCCGAAATGGCAGCAGCAGAAATAGCAGAACTGACTGGTCATCCATTTGTAACGGCTCCTAACAAGTTCGAAGCTCTGGCTACGCATGATGCTATAGTGGAGTCACACGGGGCTCTAAAACAATTAGCGGTTTCGCTGATGAAAATATCTAATGATATTCGCTTACTTGTATCTGGACCTCGCTCGGGGATAGGTGAGTTGATTATCCCTGCGAATGAACCGGGCTCATCGATTATGCCCGGGAAGGTGAACCCCACACAGGTAGAGGCTTTATCGATGGTGTGCGCGCAGGTGATGGGTAATGATACAACAATTACTATTTGCGGCTCTAGCGGTCACTTTCAGCTGAATGTTTATAAGCCAATTATTATTAATGCCTTTATACAGTCTGCTACCCTATTGGGTGATGCTTGTGAGGCGTGTAATGATCATTGTGTAGTTGGTATTGAACCTAATCTTTCGCGGATTAGTGAGCATCTGCATAATTCTCTTATGCTGGTGACGGCTCTAAACAGGCATATCGGGTATGATAATGCAGCGCTCATCGCGAAGAAGGCGTATGAGGATAATATCTCACTTAAGAAAGCGGCATTAAAACTAAAGCTACTGACAGAGGAAGAATTCGACCAATGGGTAGTACCTGAGGAAATGGTAGGAACTTATTAGAGATCAAAATAACCAATCATCTTGGGACAGCTTGCATGCTACGGATTTAAGTATGCAAGGGAGGGTTGGATTTGGGGAAAACTGAGATTATAGAACTCTTCTACCTAATGATTATCACCATGCAGAAGTGAGAGCGTTTTCTAGCATCTAATAAATATAAAGAGAATTAAGCTATTTTAATAGTTATCACAGATATATTTTAGAGCTTTAGCATTACAAAAACTCTCTTAAAAATATTTTTTAGAAGTCACAAAATTGTTCAAGATTAGGATGAGGTCAGAGCTAGCTGAGGGATCATTCACCTGCGATCTTTCTGGGAATGTTTTGAACCCAGTTTTTCCAGACCTTCATGAAGCCACCGATGGGCTCCTTGGGAGCGAGGACTTTTAGTTTGGATCCAGTACTAGAAAAACTTACCTCTTTGTGTCTGCCTAAATACTCTCCATCCACTTCGATCGGGACATCGCGGTCTGAGATGACTTTGAACTCAGCAGCCTGCACGTATTCCACGGATGATTTCACTAGGTCTAGCACTCCTGCCATGCCTTTTAGGGTGTCGACTACAAATTTGTAGCCGGTTTCCTTGAAGACTAAGATGTCTAAGAGGCCGTCGTTGTTGTCTGCCTTTGGGAAAAGTCTGACTTGACCACCGTAGAGCTCGCCATTTCCTGCCAGAACAGCAACGCCCTCAATCTCGCGACCGTCGCTACAGATAAGTTTCATCTTAGGAGGGTCTTCGCCGAGGAGTTTCACCGCGCTCATGAGATAAGCGAGTGGGCCAAGGAGTTTCTTGGATTCGGGAGTTGTATCTTCTATCACCTGAGCATCAAAACCTATCCCCGCCATCTGTACAAATGGCTGGTCATTAGCGCAAAACAAATCTACTTCAGTGATGTGACCTTCTTTAATGACTTGGAGTGCGCGTTTGAGGTTAGACCTTTGGACCGTCGGCACAGGAATGCCCATTTCTCTGGCAAAAACATTCATCGTTCCTGTTGGCAAAACCCCCAGAGCGGTATCAGAACCGATGAGGCCCATGATCACGGCATTCAGTGTACCATCACCACCTGCAGCGAGAACTACTGGCTCGCCATCAGCGGCAAATTTGGCTGCTAGCTCGCGTGCGTCATCGATCCCGCGTGTGGCGTAGAGTACAAAGTCGCTAGCATTAGCCATCAGGAACCTTAGCGAGCGCCTGCCTCTGGTGCTGCGTGCATTAGGATTAAATAAGACTGGATAGCGATGATTTTTATCGATTTGTTGCTCTTCAGGTAGGCATTCGATGCCGAGTTCTAGCAGATTTTTGCGCACAGATCTGAGTGGGAATCCGACCACATTTGAGTAGCTGCCGGTGACCTTTCGCACGATCATTTCGCCATATTCCTGCACTGCGTAGCTACCGGCTTTGTCCATGACATCGACCTTTTCTAGATAGCTCACGATGAGCTCCTCGGTCAGTTCCTTAAACGCCACCTCGGTGATCTCATGGAAGGTTCTTATCTTCCCATTGTGAATGATACAGACTCCTGTGCATACTTGGTGGGTTCTGCCAGAGAGTTTCTTTAGTGTGGCGATGGCCTCGGCTCGATCACGTGGTTTTCCGAGCGGGATACTATCGATATAAACTAAGGTGTCCGCTCCTATTACCACGTGGTGCTGGTGTTCAGCTCTGCCGGCTATGGCGGAGGCTTTTGACTGTGCGTTCATACAGCAGAGCTCAAGTAGGGGAGTCTCGTGGCAGTGAATTTCTTCAGCTGGCGATGGGATAATTTGGAAATCTTCTACCAGCGTGGAGAGGAGTTCTTTCCTTCGCGGTGATGTTGAGGCGAGGATGATTTCGAGTTTGGCGCTCATTTGTCTAGCAGCTCCGTTGTCTCACAGCTTCGTAAAGACAGACTCCGGTGGCCACGCTCACATTGAGGCAGTCCACCTTGCCAGCCATGGGTAAGCTAATGAGGAAGTCACAGTTTTCTTCGGTGAGTCTGCGCATCCCGGCGCCTTCCGCTCCCATCACGATACCTAGAGGGCCTTTCAGGTCAGCTTGATACAGAGATTGGGTCGCTTTATCACTGGTACCTAAAAGCCAGATTCCGTAGTCTTTCTGAAGCTTCTTCATGGTGCGTGAGAGATTAGTCACCCTCACGAATGGGGTGGTCTCGGCGGCACCTACTGCCACTCGTTGGACAGTTTCTGTGAGGCCTACGGATTTATCTTTAGGCGCGATTACGGCATCCACTCCTGCGCCATTTGCGGTGCGTAAAACTGCACCTAAATTATGCGGATCTGTGACACAGTCTAGTATTAGGACGAAGGGGTTCTCCTTACCGCTTAGGATAGATTCTAGCGCGTCCTCTCCCTTAGCGAGTCCGCCACCACCCTTCATGTCTCTACCACGGGCGTGCTTATTTTCTCTGGCTTCATGTTCAGTTCCTTTCTTCCGCATGGTAGCGAAAATATCCTAGTCATCGACGAGTTGAAAGCCTTTTGTAGCAGAATGATCATCGCTGATGAAAGAATCACTAAGCCTCGGCGTATTAATACCCCATGATGTCTAGGAAAGATATTCCTTTTGGATTTACGGTTTTGGTACTCGCCTCTTTAGCACTCACTCAGTGTGCTGTTCAGGAGGTGAAGCAGGAGCTGAGTGAGAGTGTGGAGAGGAAGGGGGCATCTTTCGCCCATGAGTTATCGGCTCAGTCTCCATTTAAGAAAGTAGAAATGTCTTGGAGGGAAGCCTCTGAGCTGATGAAGGAGAGGAATTCTAAATACCGACAAGCGATCATCGATAAAGAAGAGTCCCTGATAAAAAGAGGTCTGGTCAATAATTTCACTTTTGAAGTACGCAAGAGCCTCACTGGTAGTGTGCAGACTACGCTCAATCCGAGCGCGATAGCGAAGGCGATGAAAGACCCCGTGGCATCGCTACCTGGGCAGCTAGAATCCATCACAGATCTAAAAAATATCTATCATTCACTCACTCAGTCTGAGTGGGGACGGATCTCGCAGAGTGTCCGGGCAGATGCTGCCCAGCGAAGAGAAATGGTGAACTTACACGTGCTTTTCTGCCAGAGTGAAAATCTAGAGAAAGCAGAGAGTAATCTGGAAAGTCTCATTGTGATACTATCAGCGGACGGCTCTATGAATCTTAATAAAGCGATGACTGTTGAGCTAGCTAAGACGCAAGCGATCCTAAAGAAGGAACGAGGGCAATGGCTAGATCAGGTGAGAAATTTCTTTAATGCTGAGTACTATGATGTGGAATTTAATAATTATAAAAGGAAGCTGAGCTTTTACCGTGAGGTCAATAATCCAGATTTTTCTGACTGGGAACGCTGGCGGATGTTAGAGAATTCTCATCGGCTTGCTGTTGAGTTACAGAGACAGCACAGTGAAGAAAAGCCGGCGCTGCCCGGCATCAATCGGATTACCCGGAATTTTGGAATGATACAACTAAGGAGTGATTTAGCGCAGCAATCGGCCCTCAATGAGGATATGGTAAAGGAGGTGCGGCAAATGCTCAAGAGCTGGCGTAATTTGAAACAAGTGCAACTGAAAATAGCACGCTCAGAGGTGAATCCTCTCCAAGTTGTAGTGGCGAAAAAGCCTAGTTTAGCAGACCTGAAGCGTGTCACGATAGTGTATCAGCTGAAGAAAAGTGAGATAGAACAGCTCAAAGCGTTCTGGATGATCGATGAGAAATGCTGGGAGATATAGTATTATACCATCCTCACATTTATACTGGATTGATCGTTTGATGGAATGATTTGAAAGTGCAGCAAAGC
>TARA_B110000879_G_scaffold90164_1_pt1 | contig 75615 bp, 78 predicted proteins | sample TARA_B110000879 | Tara Oceans TARA_B110000879 (sample SAMEA4398094) | marine metagenome | biome: Polar Biome; feature: [SRF] surface water layer (ENVO:00010504); material: water (ENVO:00002006), including particulate matter (ENVO:01000060) such as... | depth 5 m
GCGGAGTTTTTTACTCATAAGTTTATAGCGGGTTGGTTGAGCCTAAGAGACTTTACTATACCGAATACGGCGAATCGGGACGAGCCTTCGCTGGGGATATTCAGCCTATTTTAGTCCACCTGGAGTGATTTAAGTAATGTATGCCAGGTGGATGGTTAGCTGCTTTGCGTGGGTCTAGCTTTCTTCGGTCAAGCTAGCGGATAGATCAGCATAGTCGAGCATTGATTGCTCAATCACTTTCATCGCATGATCACGGCCATAGCCTGAGCCTACTTGAACCTTGGAATCTTCGCCTGGCAAGCTCTTGTAAGTCAGGAAGTAATGACGTAATCGATCAACAATCGAACCCGGTAACTCAGAAATATCTTCAATATTTGACCAGACATGATCACCCTCAAGCACGGCTAAGATTTTATCATCAGCCTCACCACCATCGATCATAGGTAAGCCACCGACAATGCGAGCATTCAAAATCAGTTCAGCGCGGTCGACAGGACGATCACTGATGACACAGATATCCAACGGATCCTCATCACCTAGTAAATCACTGCCCATTAATGCGCCAACACGAGCGCCACAATAAGTACGCGGAATAAAGCCATAGAGTGTCGGTGGCAGAGAGGAGGTGCGATGTGGGCGATCAACACGTAGGTAACCCGTCTGTTTGTCGACTTCATATTTGACGTGGTCAAACGGAGTACTTTCGATGTAAGCATGTACTACGCTAGGTGCGTCTGGGCCTACTTCGATGCCATGCCAAGGGTGTGGGCGCCAGCGATTAAATGTTGATGACAAAGCGAATTACTCCTTAATTTATATCGTGATTACTAAGCTCTAGTAGTAATCAATTGAATAGGGTGTGCTATCAGACTCTTGGTCTTGTAGAGCTGAGTTCAATTAGGACAGGCGTGTTTTAACATACCGTTATGCATTGGCCAATGGTTTATGTGATGCTCGTCCAATGTTCGAGGCCTAATCTTGCAAAAAGCACAGCCAATATGAGATTACTTATGCTGACCACAAGTCTGCGCAAGGTTACTCTCTGTAGGCATTGTCTGGCACCAGCATAAGCACCAACAGCGGTAACAAAGAAGCCAAATTCAGACATCAGTAGCAAGGTGAGTAGCGGTAAAACACTGAGCCCCTGAGGGCTGGTTTTGGCGCCGAAGGTGACAGCGGCGAGTAATGTAATGCCAAGAAATAAAGCGACGCTGGGGTACTGTTCTTTTTTCATACCAGACCTATAAAAAATCAAAAATTGATAAACCCTACGTTAACAGATTATTTTCTGTGGTTTTATAGTATTAGGGCTGCTTTTTGCATTGGACCTGTGGGCAGCGGCCTGCATTTCTTGCATCAGGGTATTTTTCAGTGAGCTCATTAAAGGTGTTTTCAACAGTACTGTTTTTCACCTTACTCATTTCAACAGCGCATCTGGCAGCATCTACTGCACTGCGATGGCAGCCTAAGGCGGCAGCGCTATAAGCAAAATTATTTAATGTCTGAGTGGAATACGGATTGAGGTTTAAGGCTTTGCGATAAGCACGACTTGCAGCCAACGGCTCATTCAACTGCATGTGACTATTAGCCAAACCTAAATACGCTGCAAAATGATCAGGCCAACGCTTGAGTATGGCGCTATAGGTGATCTGTGCAGCACGCGCATGGCCGAGGTGCTCGAGATCAATTGCAGCAGCAATGACCTTATTAATATCAGCATCCTCAGGAATGTCAGTAATGGGTGATAGCGCTAATGACCAGTTTGCAGCACGTGACCAAGTGTTCTCAAAGGTTGTGCGTGCAGCACGATAATATTCATGGCGGCCACTGTGCAGTAAGAGAAACTCCTTATCTGCTGAATAACCAACAACAACGGCATAGTGCCAGACTGGGTAGGCATCAATGGCTAGGTTTTGTAAGACGATCACCGGACGTTGTCGGTCAATGGCATTAAAAAGGCTATTGATATCATTAGCATGATGGTAGCTCTGTAGGCCGATCTCACGTGCCGTAGCGAGCATTTCTAATTGCAGGCCGCTGGTTTTATTGGGGCTGCTTTTGAAGTGATGTAACTGGCCTGGCCGCAGTGGCAGGATATAAAAATTAGCAATCATCGATAAGGCGGCGGGGCCAGAGTAGTAGGCCGTTTGATCAAAGAAGGGCACCTGCAGAACGATGTCGGAGGCCTGATCTTGTGGCTGCTTCGGTAAGACATGGTCAGCCAGTGTTGTGCAGGCACTCAGCAGGAGGCTACTGACGATTAATGAGAAGCTGCGTAGTTGGCGCTGAAGTAACATGATATCGAGCTTAGAATGATGTCGAAATATCAGTGTAGCCGGTCAGCTCCAAAAGTAGGATCACAGGGCTGGGTACTAAGGCCACTAAAATAGAGCTATCTGTTTCTGGCATATCTTTAATCTGCTTGGCCAGATTATGTAGTTCACTAGGAGCTAGCTTAGGTAGGCGTTGCCGGATATCAGCTAGAGTGATTTTATGTTTGGATAACATCTGCTGAACATCATCACGCTGCAGTAAAACTTCAATCTGTTCGAGACTTTCCTGACTGGTCACAGCAGCAACAATTTGTTCTGTAGTGAACATCTCTGCCTTTGCTGACAGACTGATTAATAGTCCGAAAAGGACTATTAATAGAGGTCGTGCTATTTGTCTTGAAAGGCTCAAGTAATCGCTCTCGGAGATCAGATATAGCCTGATTGTTGGCCTTAAAGTGCATAGGGTCAAGGCTTATTAATACCGCCTTTATTCGCGCTCAAATAACATCAGATGCTCTAAGTCCAGACGAATACCCAAAGGCTTGCCAATACTATGGTCATGGTGGCTGGGGGCATAGCAAAGCACACGGTAATCATTCGGGAGGCGTAAGGTATAAAGAAACTGTGCCCCTAGAAAACGTTTTTCCTCAACGATGGCACTGACCTGACTATGGTCGTCATGTGGAATATCGTCTGGTCGAACTAAGAGGTCGACTTTACTGCCGACAGTAAATTGATTGTCACTGCTATTAGGCAGGGTACCAAAAACTGTTTCGACATCACCTGCGGCATTGATCTCGACAGGAATAAAGGTGCCAAGTCCAACGAAGTCAGCAACAAATCTTGAATTAGGTTCGTGATAAATATTGTAAGGCGAGTCGAACTGCACCATAGCCCCCTGCTGCATAACACCAATGGAGTCAGCAATTGAAAAGGCTTCATCTTGGTCGTGGGTGACTAAGAGTGCCGTTATTTTTTCTAGTTTAAGGATTTTACGGACTTCCAACACCAGCTGATGACGTAGCTCTGGGTCGAGACTAGAAAAAGGCTCATCAAGTAGCAGTAGAGATGGTTTTGGGGCCAGTGACCTAGCCAGTGCGACACGCTGTTGTTGGCCACCCGATAATTCATGCGGATATTTCCTGTCACCGCTATGGGGTATCTCAACTAAGTCTAAGACATGCCGGACTTGTTTCTCAATGTAGGGTTTTTCCATCTTACGAATGCCATAAGCGACATTGTCAAAGATAGTCATATGTGGAAACAGGGCGAGATCTTGAAACATCATGCCAACACCCCGTGATTGCAGTGGTGCTTGTAACTGACTTGAGCCAATAAGCTTTTCGTTGAGTCGTATGCTGCCCTGATCAATAGGGTGGAGGCCAGCAATAGAGCGCAGCAGAGTAGTCTTACCGCAGCCGCTGGGGCCGAGTAAGCAGACAATGTCCTGCGCCTGAATATTCAGATTAATCGCTTGCAGAATCTGTTGCTTACGATGCGAGGTCGAGAGTTGCGTTATCTCTAGTAAGGGAGGTGATTGAATGGCCATAGCAATTATTTTTTACGAATCGAAATGTTTAATAGAATGACCGGTATTATACCGGTCATTACGATAGCTAATGCAGCGGTTGAGGCGTCTGCAAGGCGCTCATCAGAGGCTAGCTCATAGGCGCGCACGGCGAGGGTGTTGAAGTTGAATGGGCGCATAATTAAAGTCGCCGGTAGTTCCTTCATGACTTCAACAAAAACTAATAAAGCGGCACTGACTAAACCACCACGAATCAATGGAACATGAATGCGTCGCAGTGTTTGGCTGATGGAGTTACCCAATAAACGTGAGGCCTCATCGACCGAGTGTGAAATCTTACTGAGGCTGGCATCTACAGTCTGTAAGGCTAAAGATAAGAAACGCACTGTGTGCGCAAAGATTAGCGCAAAGATTGTTCCGGTCAGCAGTAAACCCGATTCAATAGCAAACTGCTCTCTGAGTGTTTCAATCAGCCAATTATCGATACTACTTAATAAGATGATGGCCCCCACAGCGATTACTGTACCGGGGACAGCGTAGCCCATCGCGCAGAGATCGATCATTGATTTTAGTAGCGTGCTTTTGCTGATGCGTCTTGCATAAGCGAGGATGGTGGCAATCAGTAGAGTAAGAATGGCCGCAGAGGTTGCCAATAGTAGGCTATTCCATGTCAGTTGCCAGAATTGTGCGTCGAGCATTTCATCTGCAGTATCTACTGCCCAGCTGAGTAACTGCAGTAGTGGAATAATAAAGCCGAAGAGTGCGGGGATGAGACAAAAGCTTATCGCGGTAAAGGCTGACCTGCCACTAAGTGTGAGCACGTCACGTGGTTTTTCAGCGCTATTACTCCCACTAAAACGAATCCGTCCACGCAGGTGTTTTTCGAGTAAGAAGAGTATGAAAACAGCCGCCATTAAAAGGCTTGATAGCTGCGCTGCTGTGACCGCTTCACCATAGCCAAACCAGCTGCGAAAAATCCCTGTAGTAAAGGTACTGACACCAAAATATTGCACCGTGCCGTAATCTGCCAAGGTTTCCATTAGAACAAGAATGATACCAGCTGCAATCGATGGTCGTGCCAATGGCAGAATCACTGACCAATAACGCTGCCAACGATTAGCCCCCAATAAGCGAGCAGCATCGATAATATTTACTGACTGATTTAACAGAGATGAGCGTGTCAGTAAGAAGACATAGGGATAGAGTACAAAAGAGAACATCGCAATAGCGCCACCTAATGAGCGGATCTCAGGGAACCAATATTCACCGTAACTAAGATCAAAGCTAGTGCGTAGTTGTTGTTGCACAGGGCCTCCCACCTCAAGCATGCCGGTATAAGTGTAGGCAATAATGTAGGCCGGCATAGATAGCGGGAGTAGTAAGAGTAATTCGACTAAGCCCTTGCCTGGGAAACGATAGAGTGCACAAATGCAGGCTGCAGGTACGCCAATAATAAAGGTGCCAAGAGCGACGCCGAGACCCAATAGTAGGGAGTTTTTGACATAGTCCCAGAGCAGGTAATCAACTAAGTGTTGCCAACTTTCACTGCGCGTATGCAGATTAAACTGCAGCACAATTAAGAGTGGCAGGATAATCAGTGCAGCGATAATAAAGACACTTAGGAACCAGCCTTGATCAGAGCCTAGACGAGTGAAGCTGAAACCCTGCAAAGTCTTAATACGGTTCAGCATTTCATTTCCAAAGCCTTTTAACGTTGTCTAAGCGCATCGGTGGATTTAAGGCCAACCGGCACGATCCATAATGCGAACCGCCTCAGCATTTAACTCACCCAAGCGTGTTAGGTTGAGCTGATCCGCTTTGAAAGGCCCCCATTGATGAAGGATGTCATTGACCTTGATATCATCACGAATAGGGTACTCTAAATTAATTTCACCATACCAAGCTTGTGCGGCATCAGTGAGAAGAAAGGAGACCAGTTTGCTGGCTAATTCTGGATGTTTACCGTGCGCGGTGATACCGACACCACTCACATTAACATGCACACCACGATCATTTTGATTGAGCCAAAATAGGCTGGCTTCAGCAGCGGCTGCTTGCTGACTGGCATCTGCTGTGAGCATCTTGCCTAAGTAATAAGTATTGATCATGGCTAAATCACATTGGCCAGCAGCAAGTGCCTTGATCTGGTCACGATCACCGCCCTGTGGCTTGCGGGCGAAATTAGCAACCAAGCCATTAGCCCATTTCTGAGTGATTTCTTCACCATGCTGGGCGAGCATGGAGGCGACTAGTGATTGGTTATAAATATTGTTTGAGGAGCGGATGCAGATGCGATTTTTCCAAAGGCTATCTGTGAGTGCTTCATAGCTACTAAGCTCTTCTTTTTTAACGTTTTTATGTCGGAACGCTAGTGTTCGGGCGCGGACTGAAAGTCCAAGCCAATGGGCATCAGCATCCTGATAGTGCAAGGGCACCTGACTGAGAACAGCAGGATCCTTGATCGCTTGTAAGAGGCCGGCCTCTTTGGCGCGGTGCAGGCGACCAGCATCGACAGTGATAAAGACATCAGCGGGTGTGTTCTTACCTTCTTTAAGTAAGCGCTGGATTAAGGCGTCTGCTTTTGCGGTGATCAGGTTGACCCGAACATTGTGCGTCTCGCCGAATTGGTCTAGTAAGGGCTTGATATAAGCCTCTTTGCGCGCACTGTAGACATTAATTTCGTCATCAGCCTGTGCAAATTGCGAGCAAACGAGTGTCATACTAATGTAAAGTATTGATTTGATATTACATTTCATAGCATTTCCTGAGCAAAAATTCGGCGAAAATAGAGAACGATGATGGTAGCACAAATGAGATGCATTCCTATTTTAGGAGTATGGCTTGGCCCATACAAATAACTTATTTCGATCGAGTGATGCCCACTCTAGGTTGGTATTTTAAGTATGTGTGCATATGACTAATAAGGTTATGAGTAATGAATCGGCGGTGGCTCGTTGGCATCTTCTTCAACAAGGCTTTGTGTTTCCTTCAGCAGTGTTGCTGTCAGCCGCATCGATAGAACGCCTTCTGACCCAGAGCCGATTCTGCGAGCAGGTTATTCGGCAGCAGCCAGAGTGTTTGCAGCAGATTATTAAGCAAGAGACCTTGGAGCCAGCGAGCTATCGCCCTCTCCTAGAAAAGGAGTTGCAGGGTATCGACGGTGAGGCTCAGTTGCGCCAGTGTCTAGCTCGTTTCCGCAATCGCCAGATGCTAGCCATCTGTTGGCATGATTTGATTTTAGACTGTGATGTGCAGACAGTGCTATTAGCATTGTCTGAGCTAGCGGATGTCTGTGTAGAACTCGCCTGTCAGCATCTGCAGAAAAGCTTGAATCAACAATACGGTGTACCAAGACTCGCCGTGACGCCAGCAGAGGATGTCACTGAAGCGGCACAGGCAGAATTTATTGTTGTTGCCTTGGGTAAGCTCGGTGGTCGTGAGCTTAATTTCTCATCTGATATTGATGTGATGTTTTGTTTTGATCATAACGGTTACTGTGATGGCCTTAAGGCCTTACCTAATAAAGAGTTCTTCACGAAGCTAGGGCAGGCCTTGGTACGTGTTTTGAATGATCGAGCGCAGCTGGTCTATCGCGTAGATTGCCGGCTGCGTCCGTTTGGTGATTCAGGCCCGCTGGTGGTTAGCTTTGACCATCTGCAGGAGTATTACCAAAGTCACGGACGCGAATGGGAGCGTTATGCCTTGGTCAAGGCACGTTTCTTAAACGGGAGTAAGACGGCAAAAAAAGCACTCAGTAATATTTTGAAGCCCTTTGTTTATCGCCAGTATATTGACTATACGGTGTTGCAGACACTGCGAGAAATGAAGCAAAAGATTGCACAACAAGTGCGTCGCAAGCAGCAAATTGATCACCTTAAACTTGGGCCTGGTGGTATTCGTGAGATTGAATTTATTACTCAGCTTTTACAGCTAACCCATGCTGGTCGAATGGGCAGTCTGCAAACTCAGTCGTTATATCAGGCGCTGCAGTCGATCGAAGAAATGGCTTATTTATCGCCATTGGAAGTGACTCAACTGCTGCAAAGCTATGATTTTTTAAGGCGCGCTGAAAATAGGTTGCAGATGTGGGATGACCGACAGATACACGAGTTACCCCATGCCCCTGAGCAGCTGACTATATTGGCTCAATCTATGGGCTATGAAGATACCCCAGCGTTTCGGCTAGCCTTAGAGCATTATCAGAATCAGGTGTCTTTGATCTTTGATAGTATTGCTGCGGCACCACTCGCCGATCAGCAGACGAGTGATGATGCTAGAGACTTTTGGCAAGAGTTACTTGTATTAGAAGATCAGTCTAATCCAGAAGAAGTCAGTTTGCCGCAGTTGTTCCTCGAACAAGATGAGATCTTAAAGCGTCTCAAAGCCTTACTGAATAGCCCCACTTATCGCACTCAAGATGAAGGTGGTAGAGAACGACTGCATAATTTCATGCCGATCTTGCTAGAACAGCTAAGCCAGCGAGATGATGCCGCCGTCGTATTGTCACGACTACTGCCGTTATTGTTCGCAATTTTACGACGCTCAGCTTACCTGCTTCTATTGACAGAGAATGTTGGCATCCTACGCAAATTAATTGCAGTCGTGGCAAGCAGTCCTTGGATTGCTAAGCACATCAGTAGTAATCCAATTATCTTGGATGACCTGATTACAGCGAGTAGTGATGAGCATCATAAGGCTGAACTCGAGCAGCAATTTAATCTCAGTATCCTCTCTCAGGAAGGGCTCGATGATGAACAGGTTTTAGAGCGAGTTAGATTATTCAAGCACGCGGCTGAATTAGGTATTGCCTGTGCTGATGTGCAAGGTGGTTTGCCGTTAATGGAGGTTAGTGATCGTTTGAGTTGGCTTGCTGAAGTGGTTGTTGAGGGTTGCCTGCACTATCTTGAAGACAAGCAGAAACCAAGCCTAGCCGATGAGCCCGTCTTACCTAATCTAGCTGTGATCGCCTTTGGCAAGCTTGGTGGTTTGGAGCTGAGTTATGGCTCAGATTTGGATTTGGTTTATCTGACAGATGGCCACTCACAAACTGACCCAGCGATGATAAAGCTGACGCGAATGGCTCAAGGATTAAGCCGAATGCTGAGTTTGCGCACCGTCTCTGGACGCATGTACGAAGTTGATCTGCGTCTGCGCCCTGATGGTAATGCTGGTCCGCTGGTCGCTACACTCCCGGCGATGCGTGAATATTATCGTTCCCGAGCATGGCTATGGGAGTTACAGGCGTTGGTGCGGGCGCGCTGTGTTGCCGGTAAGCCAAGCCTGCTGCAGGCCTTTGAAGAGTTTCGAACGGAGGTGCTGAGTCAGCCGCGAGAAGAGCAGGTCTTAGCGCGGGAAGTGCTGGCGATGCGAGAGAAATTGCTCCTAAATAAAGCCAATACAGGGCCCCTGCGGTTTAACCTGAAGCACGATCTGGGAGGTATCACTGATATTGAATTTATGGTGCAATACGCGATTCTCGGAAATGCACATCGAGAACCAGAGCTTTGTCGTCACACAGATAACGTGCGACAGCTTGAGAAACTGGCGGAGGCTGGCTTTATTGCCGCTGAGATGGCGCGGGATTTAGGTGAGATTTACTGTCAATACCGTAATGCTTCTCATCGTATGGCTTTGCAGGCACAGCAGATAGGTGCCGTAGCTGACGCTGATTTTTTAGCACAGCGTGAACTGGTGCAGGTCTATTGGAAGAGGTGTTTTGCTGCTTATCTAGATTAGATAAAGCAATTATTGGCAGTAGAGTTAATAACGGTTTTTGTTACATTAACAATGAAAGAGTTTAGGAGTTAGAAGATGTCGATGTCTGATCGAGATGGCGTGATTTGGAATGATGGCAAGTTAGTAGACTGGCGGTCAGCTGAAACACATGTACTCACCCATACCCTGCACTATGGTACAGGCGTGTTTGAAGGTGTGCGTGCGTATGACGCAAAGCAAGGCCCATCTATTTTTCGTCTACAAGATCATACGCAGCGTTTATTTAACTCTGCAAAAATTATCGGCATGGAGATTCCCTATACTCAGGATGAGATCAATCAAGCACATCTTGATGTCATTAAAGAAAATGGCGTGCGCTTCGGTTATATCCGCCCGATGTGTTTCTATGGTTCAGAAGGAATGGGCCTGCGCGCAGACAACCTCAAGGTTCACGTTATGGTGGCAGGTTGGGAATGGGGTGCGTACATGGGGAAGGAGAAATTAGCAGAAGGTATCAAGGTGAGAACTTCTTCTTATACCCGACACCATGTCAATTCGACCATGTGTAAAGCAAAGGTGAATGGTCATTACGTTAACTCTATGTTGGCTCTACAAGAGGCCAATCGTGATGGTTATGATGAGGCGCTCTTGCTTGATCCACAGGGCTATGTTGCTGAAGGTAGCGGCGAAAACATATTTTTAATTAAAGATGGTTGTTTAGTAACACCGTCTTTAACGTCTGCTCTAGACGGTATTACGCGTAAAACGATTCTTTCCATCGCCGCTGATTTTGGTATTCCTGTGATTGAAAAGCAGATGACGCGAGATGAGTTTTATGTCGCTGATGAAGCATTCTTTACCGGTACTGCTGCAGAAGTAACACCTATTAAAGAGCTAGATGGCCGCAGTATTGGTTGTGGTGCGCGTGGCCCAATCACCGAACGCCTGCAAAGCATGTTCTTCCAAATCGTACACGGTGAGATTGAAAAATATGAGGATTGGGTAACGCCTGTTGCCTAAATAGGTAAGACTTGGTTACTGCAACCAGGCTTCCATCTCAAACAAGTCAGCACTATTCAAAATGCCGGCAGCCTGCTTTAAACGTAGGCTGTCGATCAGATAATCATAACGTGCGCGAGCATGATTTCTCTTCGCTTGGAATAAGCGTCGTTGTGCCAGTAAGACATCAACGGAGTTCCGAGTGCCCACTTCAAAGCCAAGTTCAGTCGCTGTAGCGGCCAGCTGGGCTGATTCAGTGGCTCTAGCAAAGGCTTCAGTACGACTAATAGCAGCGACAACATTGTGATAAGCCATGCGTGCATCACGAGTCACTTCGCGACGTAACTGAATGTTGGACTGCTGTGCAGCTTGATAGAGATAAGCGCCTTCTTTACTAGAGTAATAGGTGCGGCCACCCTTAAAGATAGGCAGTGACAACTCAAGTCCAATACGTGAGCTTTTGCTATGGCGTGAGCCACTGATGCCGCCGGTATCAGTGTCAGTATGAGTGGCAACAATATCCAGAGTTGGCAGATGAGCTGCTTGTCGCTTAGCAATTTCTTGTTGAGCAATTTTTGTGTCGTAGTTATTGATCAGTAAACTAAGGTTCTGTTTTAAAGCAGTCTCTACCCAGTCTTCAATAGACTCTGGGTTGGGCCGGCTTAACGCGATATTAATCGCTAATGGTGTGACCTCTGGAATGCGCTCACCGATGATGACGGCAAGTTCATCCAGTGCTAGCTCAACTGCAATCTTGGCATCGATCTCGGCGGCAACCGCTTGGTCATAGACAGCCTGAGCATCTTTCATGTCAGTGATGGCAGCCAGTCCCACTTCAAATCGAATCTTGGCTTGCTCATGCTGGCGCTGGCTCGCCTCTTTTTCTGAACGAGCAAAAGTCAGAGTGTCTTCAGCACCTAATATATTGAAGTAAGCCTCGGCGACCCGGAGTATTAATGTCTGCTCACTCGCATCTAATATAGCCTGCGCTTTCGCTACGGTATTTCTTGCCTGTCGCAGCTGCACGTAGAGACTATGGTTGTATAGTGGTTGGTCTAGACGTAGCGAGAAACCATGTGAGTTATAGTCGGCTGAAGAACCTGGCACACCAAAGGTGTTACCCACCGTCTTAACGTAATTGTCTGAAGTTTCTGCACTTAGGCTAATCTGAGGTAAGAGAGAAGCACGCGCCAAGGGACGGGCTAGAGCACTAGCCTCAAAATTAGCACGGGCCTCTCTAATCTGTGTGTCACGCACCAGCGCTTGATTATAAACCTCGGATAAACTCTCAGCCTGTAAGCTATTGAGCGATGCGATTAAGCCTAGGGTAAATAGGTGGAAAAGTTTATGCATGACATATTTCATCAGGTGATAAGTAGGTGTGCTAGTAGCTTGCCATATTCGGGTCAACCTGTTTTGCCCATTGGTCGATACCACCGGACAAATTAATAACACGCGAAAAGTCTTGTTGAGACAGATAGTTTGCTACTGCACGGCTGCGAATACCATGATGACAGATGATTACCATCTCGGCATCAAGATCAAACTGTCCTAGAGCACTGGGAATTTCACGCATAGGTACATGTACAGTATGGGGTAGCTTGCACTTCTCAAGCTCCCAGGCTTCACGTACATCGATAAGAATGGGCTGTTCAGTAGAACTTTCCATGTGCTGTTGCAGCTCTAGGGCTGACATTTCAGTAAAACTCAAAACATAACTCCAGTTTGGCTTTTAGACCACTATTTGCGCAATATCATACCGAATTCGAGCCTGCATAGTAATTGCACAAAGTTTCACTATTGAAAAGACTTGTATAGAGGTTATAGTCACTCTAGTGCGCGCATTCCTGTGCGTTATTTCAATCTATGGATAAGTTGGTTATGAGCGCAAATAAGATGGACATTATTTCGGAAACTAAGAAACTAGGTGAGGCGGTTACACAGCCCTTTCCAAATTCTAAAAAGGTTTATGTTCAAGGCTCAAGAGAAGATATTCAGGTTGGTATGCGTGAGATTAGCTGTGACGATACCTCAAGTAGTATTGGCGCTGAAGAGAATCCGCCGATTACAATTTATGACACCTCTGGGCCGTTGACTGATCCAGAGCAAACTATTGATCTATCTGAAGGTATCCCAAAAATACGTGGACCTTGGATAGCTGAGCGCGGTGACACCGAGCAGCTCAGTCAGCTCTCTTCAAAATTTGGTCAAGAACGAGCCATTGATCCAAAGACGGAATACCTGCGCTTTACCAAGACAATACTGCCACGGGTTGCCTTAGCCGGTAAAAATGTAAGTCAGATGCATTACGCCAGACAGGGCATTATTACTCCAGAGATGGAATATGTAGCAATACGTGAGTCAATGCGACTGCAGGAATTACGCGCTGACGAACGCTACCAAAAACTATTGCTGCAGCACCCTGGTGAGTCGTTTGGTGCCAATCTACCGACTGAGATTACGCCGGAGTTTGTGCGTGATGAGGTCGCCAGAGGCCGTGCAATTATCCCTAGCAACATTAATCATCCAGAAGCGGAACCGATGATTATTGGTCGCAACTTCTTGGTTAAAGTAAATACAAATATTGGTAACTCAGCGGTTACCTCTTCAGTGGTCGAAGAGGTCGAGAAAATGGCTTGGTCAGTTCGTTGGGGTGGTGACACCATTATGGATTTGAGTACCGGTAAGAACATCCACGAGACTCGCGAATGGATTTTACGAAATAGTCCAGTGCCATTAGGCACGGTGCCGATCTATCAAGCCTTAGAAAAAGTGAATGGTAAGGCTGAAGATCTGACCTGGGAAATGTTCCGCGATACGCTCATCGAACAGGCCGAGCAGGGTGTTGATTACTTCACCATCCATGCGGGTGTTCGTCTAGCCTATGTTCCACTAACAGCGAAACGCCTCACCGGTATTGTTTCACGTGGTGGTTCAATTATGGCGAAGTGGTGTTTAGCGCATCATCAAGAGAGTTTCCTTTACACCCATTTTGAAGAAATCTGCGAGATCATGAAGGCCTATGATGTGTCCTTCTCTTTAGGAGATGGTCTGCGTCCAGGTTCATTGGCTGATGCCAATGATGAAGCACAGTTTGCTGAATTAGAAACCTTAGGTGAGTTGACTCAGATTGCTTGGAAGCATGACGTGCAGGTGATGATCGAAGGCCCGGGGCATGTGCCAATGCAAATGATTAAAGAAAACATGGATAAGGAGTTGGCCGATTGCCATGAGGCGCCGTTCTACACCCTAGGCCCACTGACAACTGATATTGCCCCTGCCTATGATCACATTACCTCAGCCATTGGTGCCGCTCAGATCGGTTGGTATGGCACCGCGATGCTTTGTTATGTGACACCGAAAGAACATTTGGGCTTGCCGGATCGTGAAGATGTACGTGATGGCATCATCACCTATAAAATTGCGGCGCATGCGGCTGATTTAGCAAAGGGACATCCCGGCGCACAGATTCGTGATAATGCACTCTCTAAGGCGCGCTTTGAATTCCGCTGGGAAGATCAATTTAATCTCAGTCTAGACCCTGCGCGAGCACGTGAATTTCATGACAAAACACTGCCTAAAGATTCAGCTAAGGTAGCGCACTTCTGCTCCATGTGTGGCCCACAATTTTGTTCGATGAAGATCACCCAAGACGTGCGTGAGTATGCGCGTAAGCAGGGCATCGGTGATATTAAAGTCGCAATTGAATCAGGTATGAAAGAGAAGTCTGCACAATTCAAAGGTGATGGTTCAAAGATCTATAAACCGGTCTGATAAAGAATAGGCTGGGTGCCGAATGCTGAGTTATTGATAGTCGCTGTTTAATCCCAAGTGGTTGGGATTTCATAGCCATTATCAATTAAGGCATCAGTCAGTTCTTGTCCGTCATAGCCATACAGGGTGTGCTTGCCAATCACGATGATTGGGACACCACCCGCGCCTAGCTTTTCGTAATCTAGGCGTCCTTTTTCACTCTGCTCTACATCATATTCGTCATAACTGATTTTGTATTGCTTGAGTGTGGTTCGTAGGCTGTCACAAAAGTTACACCAGTCTGTGGTGTAAATAATAATTGGGCTGGGTATCGCTCGCTGCTTAGCTACAGTAGGTGCTATGTGCTGACGCTCAGAGCTTAGCCATAAGCCCGATGCCAGCAGGATGCTCAGCGCAACAATGACGTTTTTTTTCAAAGCTGTCTCCTAAACGCAACAGTGTTGTAAATAGGCACTATATTAGTAATTCATTGTATACTTTACTGGTACTATAACCCCACATTAATTAACAGAGGAATTGTTATATGTTTAATGCACTATCAGTCCCATTTGGCTGCGTCATGTTATACAACGTGGTTAAGCTTAAAGAAGGGGTTGCAATGGATGCTGTCGAAATGGCACTAGGTGAAATGTGTAATGTTGTTAGAAACGCCTATGGTGATGATGACGGCGGTTTCATTGGTGGTCAGGTCTATAAGTTCGGCGGTTTCATCTCAGAAGAAGGCTCGGTAGGGCCCGGTAAAAAAACAGATGAGCATTTGGCTATTGTGACGTATTGGCAATCATTCGAGCAGCACGAGAAGTCGCATGCTGATGCGACGTTCAAAGAAAAGTTCGATGCTGTTTCTGAGTTTGCAAGTGACACCTATGAAATGGGATACGAAATGTTATGGCAGGGAGATACTCACGATTAGTAACCATTAAAGATTAATTCTTTAGCCAAAAGTAACGTCGGTCAGTAGCCATTTTATGATGAGCTCAGGATGCTCTCACCGAGAGTCTGCGAGTTTAGTTAAGACATAAGCTGAGGCTTGCATGCCAAAGCTTGCTGTTACAGCCATCAAAGAGCCAAAACCAGCGGCGCAATTTAAGCCGCCTGTAGTTTCTGATTTTTCTTTCTTATAAGTGATACCCGCGTCACTCGTTGGGTAGCGCAAAGCCTCTGCAGAAAAGACACAGGGGATATCAAAACGTTTCTTTATATTTCTGGAAAAATTAAAATCAGTCCTGAGTAGTTTGCGTGTGCGTGAGAGTAGGGCATCGCCCTCTGAGCGTGTCAGGTCTGCCAGCTGAATACGGCTGGGATCAATACGACCACCAGCGCCACCAACCGTGAGTATCTTCTGCTTTTTACTGTAGCAGTAATTGATTAATGCCGCCTTCGTACGAAAGTCATCAATACAATCAACAATGTAGCTGAATTTGCGCTCAATCAGCGTTTCAATATTGTCACTACTGATATGTTCATCCACTAGATGCAGTTCACAGTCTGGATTAATCTCTGCAATACGTTCAGCCATCGCCTCGATCTTAGACTGGCCTAAGGTGCTGCTCATAGCTTGGATCTGACGGTTAATATTGGACTCGCTAATATGATCAAGATCAATCAGCGTCAGTGCGCCGACACCACTGCGTGCCAGTGACTCAGCAACCCAAGAACCAACGCCACCAATGCCAATGACACAGATGTGGCTAGAGAAGATGCCTTCTGTCGCAGCAGCGCCATAAAGTTTTTCAATTCCGGTAAAACGTTTACTCGTCGACATCGATTGCTTAATTCACTAGGCTGTAGGGATTCTTAGATATTATAGTAGATTGCATGCAGCTGATAGACACCCATTGCCACCTTGATTTTGAAGTCTTTGCCGCTGATCGTGCGCAGGTTATGGCGCGGGCGCAGGCCCTTGGAGTTGAACATTTCATTGTGCCTGCAGTACAACAAAGTAGCTGGCAGAGTCTTGTTGCACTGTTTCATCAGCAGGATTGTGTAGACATCGCACTGGGCATGCATCCGATGTTTATGTCAGCACATAGCGAAGCCCATATTGAAATGTTAGACCACGCCTTAGAGCAGCAACGACCGCTGGCCGTGGGCGAAATTGGTCTGGATTTTTATGCCCCTGAGAGTGATCGTCAGGGACAGTTGTTATTGTTTAGAGCGCAGTTACAGCTGGCTGCCAAACACCAGCTCCCCGTCATATTGCATGTGCGTAAGGCGCATGATGAAGTTTTGCAGTGTCTGCGTGATATACCGGTGATCGCTGGTATTGTGCATGCGTTTAACGGCAGCATACAGCAGGCGCAGCACTATATTGGGATGAACTTTAAATTAGGATTTGGGGGTATGTTGACCTATTCACACTCAAGCAAACTACGAGCCCTAGCGCAGCAACTGACATTAAACGCTATTGTATTAGAAACGGATGCACCCGATATGACGGTGATGCAGCATCGAGGGCAGCGGAATAGTCCTGAATATTTACCCTACTGTTTAAAGGCGCTGGCAGCAGTACGTCAGCAGTCTGAGGAGGTTATTGCTGAGGCGACCTCAGAGAATGCGCGACAGGTGCTGGGCCTTAATTGATGGCAAGTTTGATGAGTCGTGTTAGCGCTTTTTTATCAGTGCCTAAGGCGGGCACTCAGGTGCTGTTGAAAAAAAAGAGATTACTGCAGGCAAGTGCTGAAGCACTTCAGCCGCCGCTAGCGGCAGGTGAGGTTGAAGCCTTAGAGCAAGCCTGCCAAAGACTAGCTGATCAGCTCTGTGATGCCTTGAACTGCGTTAGAGTGAAGGTGCATATATTAGAGCGCAGGCCACATGATAAGAGAGGCGAGCTACATGGCTTATACGAAATTAAGCAATCAGGGATGTCACAGGCGCGTATCTATGTCTGGATGCGAACGGCTAAGCGGCAGCAGTTGGTTGCTTACAAAACCTTTTTGCGCACCTTAGCGCATGAATGTTGCCATCATTTAGACCTGACGCACTATCAGCTGGCAAACTCCATACATTCGAGCAATTTTTATAAACGAGAATCTAGCTTATATAAACAATGGCTAGGTAACGATTAAATAAATAAAAAGAGAAAACATGGCAATTTTTAATCTATCCGAAAAGTTGATGATGCCGACAGCAGAACAAGCCTTACCTGGTCGTACGCAGGCGATGCCACTAGCAGCGTCACATCATGTGCTTGCTTCATCGCTGCACGCCCCCTTTGCAGCAGGCAGTAAAAAGCTGTTATTAGGCATGGGCTGTTTTTGGGGCGTTGAGCGCAAGCTATGGCAGCAAGCGGGTGTGCTGGTGACGGCGGTTGGTTACAGCGCTGGCCTCACAGCCAACGCGACCTATGATGAGGTCTGTACCGGCATGACCGGACATAATGAGGTTGTACTCGTAGTCTATGACCCAGAACAAACCTCATTAGAAGCCTTGTTGGCAGTTTTTTGGCAGTCACATAATCCGACTCAAGGGATGCGCCAAGGCAATGATAGCGGTACCCAATATCGTTCAGGTCTTTATCTCTATAGTGAAGCAGATCTTGCACTAGCTGAGGCCACAGCCGTAAGTTATGCAAACTGCCTGCAGCAAGCGGGGGTGGCCGCAGCGATCACCACAGAGATCATGCCAGCCACTGAATTCTATTATGCTGAAGAATATCACCAGCAATACCTAGCAAAAAATCCTGCAGGCTATTGTGGCTTAGCTGGTCTGGGCGTTGATTACCCAATAACCGCCTAGGGCTCGGCTCTTGTGCAGTGCAGCTATACGTCTATTTTTACTGGCTTGGCGTATATTGCATTTAATCAATAAAGACAGTGATAAAAAAATATTATGAGTGATCAATCAATCTCAGATTTACGTAAAGACTACCAAAAAGACAGTCTGACTCGAGCTGAATTATTATCTGATCCTATGCAGCAGTTTCAGTCATGGTTAGATACGGCCATTAAGGCGAAGGTGTTAGAGCCAACGGCGATGAATCTAGCGACCTCTTCTGCAGAAGGTGTTATCTCTTCACGTATGGTCTTGTTGAAGGATCTGGATGCACGTGGTTTTTCCTTCTTCACCAATTATGAAAGTCGTAAAGCCAGTGATCTTGCTGAGCATGGACGTGCTGCTCTGTGTTTTTGGTGGGGTGCTCTGGAACGACAGGTGCGCATTGAAGGAGTGATTGAAAAAGTTAGTGCCCAAGATAGTGATGATTACTATAGTCGCCGTCCACGGGGTAGCCGCATTGGTGCCATTGCTTCACGCCAAAGTACGGAGCTGAGTTCACATGCAGAACTAGAACAGCAGGTCAAAGAAGTTGAAAAGCAGTATGCGCAAGGCGAAGAGATTCAACGTCCTGAGTACTGGGGCGGTTATCGTTTGTTGCCAGAAAGTCTGGAGTTTTGGCAGGGGCGTCCTAGCCGCCTGCATGACCGTTTCTGTTATCAAAAGTCAGAAGACGGCCAATGGCAGGTCAGGCGTCTAGCACCCTAAGTTAATCTGGGTCGTTGATCCCATGCATCTTTAAGACGAAGGCATACATTAACGCGACTTCTTTCAAGCTATCATAACGTCCGGACGCGCCGGCATGTCCCGCATCCATATGCGTTTTCAAAAGTAAGGTATTTTCAGCAAGGCCATGTTGACGTAATTTAGCCACCCACTTTGCGGGTTCCCAATAGGTCACACGTGGGTCAGTAAGGCCGGCAGTGACGAGGATGTGTGGGTAGGCCTGTGCGCTAACATTCTCATAAGGTGAATAAGATTTGATGTAGTCATAGGCTGACTTATCTTCAATCGGGTTCCCCCACTCAGGCCATTCAGGCGGCGTCAGCGGCAAACTATCATCCGACATTGTGTTTAACACATCGACAAATGGCACATCAGCAATTGCGCTGTGATACAGGGTTGGTTCCATGTTGAGCACAGCACCAATGAGCATGCCGCCAGCTGAACCACCATGAATGGTGATCTTGTCAGCATCGGCATAAGATTTTTCTACTAAGTGTTTACTCGCGCTGATGAAATCAAGAAAGGTATTTTTCTTGTGCATTAACTTACCTTGACGATACCAGTCATAACCTAATTCCATGCCGCCCCGGATATGAGCAATAGCATAGACAAAACCGCGCTTAACTAAAGATAAGCGTGTTGTTGAAAAGCTTGCTGGCATACTGCTGCCGTAGGAGCCATAAGCGTATAAGAGTAAGGGTGCACTGCCATCTATTGGCGTATCACGATGGTAGAGTAAAGAAATTGGAACTTGGCAGCCATTGTTGTCAGCAAAGATACGTTGGGTGCAATAATCATTTTTATCATGGCCACTAGGAACTTCTTGTTCTTTACGTAGCTCACGTTTACGGCTGTGCATGTCAAAGTCGAAGATCTGAGTCGGGGTGGTCATTGAAGTGTAGGAGAAGCGCAGCAGGTTTGAGCTGAACTCACTGCCGCCATCAACACCTAGCTCATAGGCCTCTTCATCAAAATCTATAGCGTAAACATCGCCTGTTAATGCACCATCAACTACAGCCTGTATGCTGATCTTAGGGAGGCCTTTGAGACGTTCGGTGCGTACTAAATAATGTTCATATAAAAACATATTCTTCAGTAGGCTACCCTCAGCTGGCAAGTAATAATCCTGCCAGTAGGTCATCTCTGTTTGCTGAAATGAACAGCGCATAATTTTATAATTTTCACAGCCATTAGCATTAGTCATGATTAACCAATGACCAGCCTGATCACTGGGATAGTATTCGATGCCTTCTTCTCTAGCTTGGAAGCATTGAGGTGCTACTGTTGGTTGATCAGCCGGAATGTAATGTGATTCTGAGGTGTTGTGATCGTGTGCTGAAACGAGGATAAAATTGTCAGACTCAGTACGGTCAAGGCTAACAAAAAAGCCTTTGTCAGCTTCGGTATAGACAAGGATGTCATCACAGGTGGCGGTATGTAAGGTATGACGAAAAACCTTATCAGCGCGATGGTGGTCATCCAGCGTGGTGTAAAAAAGGGTTTGATTATCCATTGCCCAAACAATATCACCCTGCACATTGTCGATGGTTTCTGTGAGTAGCGTGCCGGAACTTAAATCTACAATGAAGAGCTGGTAAAACTCGGAACCTTTTGTATCGACTGAATACGCCAGATAGCGATGATTTGGACTGTGTTCACAGCCACCCATATCAAAATAATCATGCTCAGCAGCCAGTGCGTTGGCATCTAAGATGCATTCTTCTGTCTTGTTTTGATCACTGGCGAGATAGCGGCAGAGGCGAGGGTGCTCAGCATTGTCCTCGTAACGAATATAGTAAAAGAACTCCCCGTCTTTTGTTGGCACGGTAGACTCATCTGACTTAATACGTGCTTTGATCTCGCTGAATAAAGTCTTTTGAAGCGCCTGCGTATCTTGCATATAGTCTTCGGTATAGGCATTTTCGGCTTCAAGGTATGCTCTAATGTCAGAGCGTAATAGATCCGGCTGCTTCATCACTGCCTGCCAATTAGGGTCGCGTAACCAAGCATAGTCGTCAATGCGAGTTTCCTCGTGCTGCTTTATGGAGGTTACGGTTTTATTTGCAATGGGTGCTGGTAGGCTCATATTTAGAATACTGTGTTAAATTATCTTACGGTGTATCAATAATGTTATTAGGGCAGTCGCCAAAGATAGAGAGTTCGCAGCTAGCACCGCATAGAAATTTAGCAAAGGTGGTAGCGCGCCATGCTCAACATGACTATCGTAATACTATACCGCAATATGCACTTCAGTCTTTTGCTGAGTTGGACGAAACAATAAGGGCAGATGGTCGGCCGCTGATTCTTGATAGTGGTTGTGGAGTGGGTGAAAGCAGTGTGCAGCTTGCCTTGCAACATCCTCAGCATCTGATAATCGGCATAGATAAATCAGCGCAACGCTTAGATAAGTCAAAGAGCCATGCGCTAGCCGCATCTAATGTCATCTTTTTACGTGCGGATTTGATTCATTTTTGGCAATTACTCGAGCAGAGTCAGTGGCCTGTTGAGAAACAGTATCTGCTTTATCCCAATCCCTGGCCCAAGCCTAGCCATCTGCAACGACGTTGGCATGGACACCCGATTTTCCCATGCTTATTAAAAACGAGTCCAGAATTTGTGTTACGTAGCAACTGGCTTGTTTATGTACAAGAGTTTGCCTTGGCGGTGGAGTACTTGAAGGCGGAGCAATTTCATCTGCAGCCGTTGCAGGGGATTACGCCAATCACACCGTTTGAGCGGAAATACCAAGCCAGTGGTCATGATTTGTTTGAGTTGATAATTCGCTGTAAATCGGAATAGCTAAGATGATGGCTTCATTTTAGTCGTGCCTGTGCACTCAGAGTTACCGACCAGTCGCTGCGGACAATAGTCGAGCTAGCGATGTTTAAGCCTTTGGGGCCATCGCGGTTAATGTGTTGGTCTTGTGGATCGATAATAGAGTTATAATAGTCTATAGCGGCATCAGGAAATTCATTGCAGATAAAAGGCAGACGTTGACGAACTTCAAAATACTGCTGTTCATCTCGTTTGATCTGTTCAATTTCAGCCAAAAGGTGGGAGTGAAATTGGTCCTCAAATCCGACATCAAAAACCACTTTAACAATGCGGGCTGTGGCAATGCTGATACCCTGCTCTGAAGCGTGATTTTTTTTATAATGTTTTTGAGTGACGTCAGGGTAAAGACCATGAAAATTAAAAGTGGCAGTGCTCATGGCGTTATCTCTAGATTAAGTTAATAATTGATAAAGTATACAACTAGCCTAGGAGAAATCTATGCTTGAATACCGATTAGACACCGAGGTGGCTAAATTCGTTATCCGTAGTGAGCCCTTGGGTCTATGGGATTTATGGGTGAATGATATGCCGACACTGACCTTTGCAACCCCCGAGGAGGCTGCTAGATCTGTTTATGTACAAAACAGTGGCTATGTGGTTTGGGATCAGCTAACAGAGCATCCAGCACCAGCAGAGCTAGACGGCTGGACAGAATATAAAGACGCATAAGTCATGGGTCGTTATCGTCCACCAGCTGCACCGAGTTCGAAATACATTACGCCCGTTGGGAAAGACAAGCTGCAGAAAGAGCATGACTATCTTTGGCAAAAGAAACGTCCAGAGATAACGCGTTCAGTACAGGAGGCGGCCGCACAGGGTGATCGTTCGGAGAATGCTGAGTATATCTATGGTAAAAAGCAATTACGTGAAATTGACTATAGGCTGCGTCATTTACGCAAGCGCCTAGCAGATATCACGGTTGTTGATGCCGTTCCAGAAGATCAAGAACGGGTATTTTTTGGTGCTTGGGTTTCTTTAGAAGACGAGGCCGGTAAAATCTATGAATATCGGATTGTTGGGCCAGACGAGTTTGATGATGAGGATGAATATATCAGTATGGATGCACCCCTAGCTAAGGCCATACTAAAGCGCCGTTTAGACGATGAAATTGTGGTCAAGCTGCCTCGGGGTGAAAAGCGATATTGCATCTCTGCCATCCGCTACCAATAAATAATCGACATAAGCAAACCTTGCTGCGGTGACGCTACGCATCTATTTTGCTACATTAGGCTTCAGATTTTAGCCACCCCCTTTTTAGACAACGATATAATGCATGTGAGTAAACAATGGATCAGGTAGTACTACATCTCAGTCCCGAGAATATCGAAGAAGACCTAGAATATTATTTTTCAGGTGAGCGCGACAAAAACAATCAAGTTCGTCCTGATCGTAATGTCTACAGCATGACGCCCAGCTCTAGTGAGATTGATTTCACACTGGGTGATGACAAGGTCGCAAACTTCTTCTTTCCGACCGCGATCAATTCACTGGATCGGATTTATATCGGCATCAGTGTGTCTCTCTATGCTAATTATTGGGGCGCTTCATTTTTGCTGCAATTACTCAAGTTGGTAAAGCCGGGTGGTTCTATTATTCTGCCGGTTTACCCTGAGGGTCAGGCCGCAGAAAAAGGATTTTGGTCACGGAGTTTTTTAGAGAATATTTTTCAAAGCCGTCAGCTATGGACTGGCTTTAGTAATATCACAGCAGAAAATGATGGTGTGATGTCATTACGTGTTGGTCGAAAATGGCCAGCTGAGATGCCTAGTAGCATTGAATGGTTTTTTGCGGAACGCAGTAATCTGATGCTATCTGACTTGAGTCAGGATGATGCAAGCAGTAGGCAAACATTGAGTGCTGAATTTCAAGCGATGAGCCAACTAATCTGGGGCAGCTACTCGCTAAGTGCCTCCTTAGAAGGTGTTATTACAGATTTTCGTAGCAAGGATAAGGCGACCCGCGTACTCACTATTGGCCGTGATTATGGGCTCTCTGGTCATGACAGCAAACTCTCACCTTTTGTTTCCATTAGTTCGGCTAAGAGTATTCAGCTAGGTCAGCATAGAGCGAGTTGGTTGCAGAGTGTGAATAATTATTTTGCCCCCCACACCGGTGTTGATTCAGCAACGGTTGCACTAGAAAAGCTGCAAGATATCGAAGCTTTTGATGCCGATGTCATTATGTTTAGTGATGTGCTCAACGACACCTCTGTTGCAGACTACCAGTCAGTCATACAGCGGGCATGGGATGCGCTCCCAGATCAGGGTGTGTTGATTTTACGTGAGGATGCGATAGCGCATGCTGATGCAGTGCAGCAGATGCAAGCAAGCTTAGAGCACTATGCTGAGGTTCATCATTATTCAGCACTTGCTGCGTGCCAGATCAAAGAAAACTACGAGATCAGCCACTACTCTCTGGCTGTAGAAGAAAAGTTACAACAAGAGAAGGTTGATCAGTCAAAGGTTTTACGTGTGCTACAGAAAACAAGCTAGAGAAGATCAATTGTTAGCTTCCGCTGTCTCTAGCTTCTGCTAGAGACAAAACGAATGAGATCAAAGTGATTTTTTTGAGCAAGCTTTGTTTAGCTGCTGAGTACGTCTAAGCAGTACTGATCAATCCAAGGGCTGCCAAGCCGCGCATCCAAGAAGCCACAATGGCCTCCATGTTCACTGATATAAACCTCTAACTTATGACTTGTCGCCAGCTTTTGGTGATCTCGCCAGGGAATAATAGGGTCATCTTTTGCTAAAACAATATGGCACTGAGTTTGTAACTGCTGCAGCCGGTCACCGATGACAGAGTAGCCATCCATATACTGTTTAAGGTCGGTAAAGTCTGTGCAGTGCTGTACTAGGTAATCTGTGCCGCTGCGTAAATCTTGGATCTGGGCCAGTTTATTTTTTGCATAGAGTTTTGGAAAAGCCTGTTCTTTCCTGCGTAAAATCTGTCGCCAGCGATACATAAAATAACGCCGATAGAGCTCAGGCCCACTTTCTAAAGCGAGTAATGAATTTTCTGCTGAGAGCACCGGGCAAAAAGAAATCACACGATGCAAACGCAGATGACTAGGGTCACTATCCGCGTTAATGCGCAGTACAAAGTTGGCACCGAGCGAAAAGCCGATTAGTGATAAGGCTTGTTTGGGAAACTGTTGCTGAATATATTCGCAGGCTTCGATCATCTCTTGCAGGCGACAGGAGTGAAAGACCTCAGGGTTGAGTGCTTCAGTGTGACCATGGTCACGAAAATTAAGCCGAATAACATTGAATCCTTGGCTCAACAAGGCCTGACTTAATGAGACGATGTAAGGTGACTCACTAGAACCCAGCCAACCGTGCAGTAGTATCACTGTAGCGGCTTTTTCGGGTTGCTTTTGTAGGTTGTAGCTGACCTTCAGATGAACGCCACTAGCCGTTGTCAGGGTGCGTTTAACGCTACTGCTACGAAGCTCGCGAACACGGCTAGGATCACACCAGCGACGCACTGGGGAGGAAGTTAGGACGCTATTCAGATGTCCGCCGCGGAGTAAGCGCGGCGCTTCATAAGCTAATACAGCGATTGTTACTAGCCCGCCTTAGTTAAGGCTTGTTCAAGATCGGCAAGGATGTCATCGATATGCTCTATACCAATAGAGAGTCGCACTAGATCTTCACTAACACCCGCAGTCTGCATTTCTTCAGGCGATAACTGACGATGTGTGGTGCTCGCTGGATGACAGGCCAATGACTTGGCATCGCCGATATTAACCAGTCGTACAATCAGATTTAGGGCATCAATAAATTTGCCACCGGCAACAGCGCCACCCTCAATGCCAAAGCTTAATATGGCTGAGGCGCGCCCCGCCATGTAACGATCAACTAATGGCTTGTCTGGGTGACTGTCTAGTCCGGCATAACGTACCCAGCTAACCTTAGGATGCTTTTCTAGATACTGAGCAACCAACATGGCATTTTCGCAATGACGGTCCATTCTCACTGCTAACGTCTCAATACCCTGCATGATTTGGAAGCTATTAAATGGCGAGATAGCGGCGCCCATATTACGCAAAGGGACGACACGTGCGCGCCCAATAAATGCAGCTGCGCCCATTTCCCTGGTGTAAACAACCCCATGATAAGACGGATCAGGTTCATTCAGCATAGGAAAACGTTCGGCATGTTCGGCCCAAGGGAATTTTCCTGAATCAACGATGATGCCGCCAATAGAAGTGCCGTGACCGCCCATGTACTTTGTCAGTGAATGGATAACGATGTCTGCGCCATGTTCAAACGGACGGCAGAGATAGGGTGACGGAACGGTATTATCAATCATTAAGGGCACACCCTCAGCATGCGCCATCTCCGCAACCGGCGTGATATCAAAGATATTCCCCGCTGGGTTGCCTAATGATTCTGCAAAGATGGCCTTGGTTTTACCGTCAATAGCGGCTTGCATAGCGCCAATGTCATGATGATCGACAAAACGCACTTCTATGCCGAGGCGCGGTAGGGTATGCGCAAATAAATTATAGGTACCACCATAGAGTGATGCCGTTGAAATAATATTATCACCCTGCTCGGCGATCGCTAAAATCGCATAGGTGACGGCGGACATGCCAGATGCCAGTGCTAATGCACCTATACCCCCTTCCATTTCGGCGACTCTTTTTTCGAGCGCGCTACTGGTTGGGTTGCCGATGCGAGTATAGATATTCCCTTCGACCTTTAGGTCAAACAGGTCGGCACCATGTTGGGTGTCATCAAATGCAAAAGAAGTCGTTTGATAAATGGGTACAGCAACAGCTTTAGTCGTTGCTTCAGGCGAATAACCGCCGTGGATGGCAATAGTCTCTATCTTCATGGCACTGGTACGCTGAGTGATTTAAGGGCTAGAGCTTAACGTGTTTGGCAGCATGAGGCTAACCACCTAAACAGCTTAAAGAGTTCTATATAGGCAAGAATAGGCTAATTACGCAGCTCCCAGCTAGGTTGATTATTAGCCAGTAGGATGTTTTTTTCGATTAACCATTCGCGTGTGTCTTCTGCATCCTCGGTGTACCAACGGATTGCTGAACCGAGGCGGAAGCTATAACCCCAGCTGTCCATATCTTCGAACAACCGAGATTGGTTATAATTATCAATGAATGCGGAGAGAATGATTTGAAAAAAACAACAGGCATTCTCTTCAGAGGCAGAACCGGCGGCATCCACCAAATCCTTGTTACGTTCACTAGCAGGCATACAAATATAGTGGCAAAGCTCGTGTAATAGTGAATGCAGTGGGGTATCCGCGCGCGCATAGAGTGTATTGCCGAGCCGCCCAGCCTCACGATCACCCCAAAAGCTATAAGGTATGGTCTGGTTATCAGTGACCTCGACAATACGCATCGAATAAGCCGTTAATATGGGCTTTAGCACGTCATTTTCGAGTTGAGAATAGAGCAGCATGGCGTCTTGTCGTGAATTAATTTATCTATCTATCAGAGGGCATGATTTTATGACAAAAATACCCCTTAATGCGGGCATATCAAAAAATATATTTCGCGGTATACTGAGCGCCGCAAAATTGCACTCAACCCATGATTTTGGATAGGAACGATAACCAATGATCGCAAACCTTCGAAACATACTAATGATTTCTATGCTGCTAGTCGGCGCTCAAGCTCACGCCGCTGGTGATGCGCAACGTGGCGTTCTTGCTGGCGAAACATGCCTCGGCTGTCACGGTATTGTTAGTTACACCAATGTGTACCCAACGTATCGCGTGCCCCGCCTTGGTGGCCAGCATGCCGATTACATCTCGGCAGCACTTAAAGGCTATCGCTCTGGCGAGCGCAGTCATCCTACTATGCAGGCGCACGCAGCTGGCTTAGATGATCAACAAATTGAAGACATTGCAGCATATTTTGCCGCAATGACTAAGTAACTAGCTGATTTAAATCAGCTTTTTTACCAAGGATATAGAATGAAACTTAGTAAAATTATGCTTTTAGCAGTGGCTCTGATGGTTTTAATCAGTGCTCAAGCAACGGCGGCAGGTGATGCTGCTGCAGGTGAAGCCAAATCTCAGGCCTGTGCCGGTTGTCATGGCGCTGCTGGCGTTAGTGCAATGACCAGTTTCCCAATCTTAGCCGGACAGTTTGAAGACTATCTCTTCAATGCCCTCAGCCAATACAAGTCGGGTGGGCGTAAGAATGCGATCATGACAGGTATTGCAGCAGGCTTAAGTAAGCAAGATATGCGCGATTTAGCGGCGTATTACACTGCTTTAGAAGGTGTTTACAGCCTCAACCTGCCAGAGTAGAAAAAATAAGGCTTCAGTGTCTACTGAAGCCTTTACTTAGCAGTGTGTTCGCTAGCTACTAAAGCTGCGACCATTCCTCAGGTGTATAGGCCTTGATTGTTAAGGCATGTAGCTCACCACTAGCAATTTCAGCATTCACTGTCGCATAGACTAGCTGATGTTCCTTGAGCATGCTCAAGCCGTCAAACGCGGTACTGACAACGACAGCTTCATACTTGCCACCATCTCCGGTGACCGTCGCCGTTGAGTCAACAATACCTGTTTCAATCAATTTCTTAATATCTTCGCAATTCATACTAGTTAGTCCTTTAAGCGAGCCTGAATTATAAGCAGGCTGTTTATCTGTAAATAGGGTGTAGTCTAAGGCTATGAGCTAATCGATTTAGCTTTCTTCAGTGGCTGTATTTAAGGCGCTAAGCTGCATTCGTAAGGAATCACCAACCACGGCTTTGCGCCAGCCCTGCTCAACCTTGCTAGCTCTCCCCATGACCAGTCGATCAATCGACTTGCGGTTAGCGAGTAGGCTGCTGGAAGTGCCCATCTTTTCGGCTGTAGCCTTGACCTGCTGCATCAACTTTTTCACTTTATCTTGGTCTTCACGCGCCAGTCGCTGTGGCATGACTTCAAATTCAGCTTGACTGGCAATGCTGGCGTCAACCAATTGTAACTGTGCTCGAATTTCATCTTCTTTTGATCTAGCACTAGGGACTTCAGTGTGTAAATACTGAGTAATTTTAGTCGGGTCCATCTGGCACAGTTCAAGCAGATTGAGATCGGGTAATAACCAACGGCGCGGTCGGTTGCTTTTTTGTGCGCGCTTTTCGCGCCAGGCCGCGAGTTGTTGGACACAGGGTAAATACCTACGTTCAACACTGGCAACTCCCTTTAAGGCCTTCCAAGCCTGATTAGGGTCGGTAACAAAGGTTTCTGCGGCAGCGAGTTGCTGGCACTCCTCTGTTAACCAGTGCTCACGGCCAACCACCTGTAATTGGCTTTTTAACTGGAGGTATAGTGTGCCTAGGTAGTGCACATCATCTAAGGCATAGTCAATTTGTGCGGCGGTCAGCGGCCGACGTAACCAGTCAGTTCGGCTCTCAGTCTTACTTAGATGTGTGCCATCAATCTGTTCGACTAAGGCGCCATAGCTCACCTGAGATTCCATCCCAAGGATGCTGGCAGCGATCTGTGTGTCGAATAATGGCTCAATAGAGAGGTTGTAGGTCGCATATAAGACCTCTAGATCCTGTCTTGCTGAATGTACAATCTTGACCGTTGATGGTTCTCTCAATAGACGCAGTAGAGGCTCGATATCACTGAGTTCAATAACATCAATGCAGCTGGCTACGGTGTCACTAGCAATCTGCAATAGACATAGATTTGGGTAATAGGTGGATTCGCGCATAAACTCTGTATCTAGAGCTATCCATTGCGCTGCCGCTAAATCAGAGCAGAAAGCGTTGAGTTCTTCTGGGGTAGTAATGACGTTTGGATGCATGCTAAAGATGAGGGTCAGTATAAAAATGAGTTTAATGAGTCTAAGAGATGAGCTTAGAAATAAAGGCAACGGCGTTAACTCTACCAGTGACGCCGTTAATTCCCTACTGCTTTCGGCTTTCTTTGCGTTTTTTATTTTATTACTGTGCAGTACTCGTAGTGCACAGGCAGCACCCATATGGCAGTCGAGTGAGCATCTAGAACATCCATTAGTCGCTAAGATCTATGATAGCAAGCAGAGACAATTTGTCAGTCAGTATGCGGTTGACCGTGCGCTCAAGGAAGCTAATATCTTGCTCTTAGGCGAAACACATTCCAACATTGATCATCACAGAGGTCAGGCCAAGTTACTCGCACGCTGGCAGCGCCAACATCAAAACACGGCAATCGTTTTTGAAATGCTGAGCTTAGATAGTTGGCAGCAGCAAGATCGTTGGCGTGACCGTGCAGCGCTGTCTGCAAACCTAGAAAAGTATGCCAAGGGCTGGGATTGGTCTATTTATACTGCAATCACTGATCTAGCGGTGATTAAACAGCTACCGATATTAGCGGCTAACCTAAGTCAGCAGCAACTCCGTGCCTACGCTAGTGATGAGCGCTGTAGCATAGAGCGTGAAGGCTTGCTGATGAGATTCTGTGATGTTCTAAAGGCAGAGTCAGTGGCGCGCTTACAGACGCTGATCGATCGATCTCACTGTGGCATGTTGCAGCCAAAACATATTCCTCCACTGCTGAAAATGCAGGCGGCAAAAGATGCTTCTTTTGCCCTGAGTCTGTGGCAGGCGCAGCAGTCTGGTGCCGCCCCCGTATTAATCTCAGGTTCGGTTCATGTGCGCAAAGATATTGGTGTGCCTGTTTATTTGTCGCAGTCGGGCATAGCGGCCGTAAGCATTACTTTTCTAGAGGTTGATCCGGAGTTTCTTAATGCAACGGACTATGATCTGGCAGGGGATGAATCAAGTTACGACTTTATCTACTTCACACCGGCTAGTAGTGCATTGGATCCCTGCGTTGAGTTTAAACAGCAGTTACTAGACATGCGGCATAAGCAAAAATAAAAGCGCGCTAGGAGCGCGCTTAGAGCTGCCAACAACCCTAAAAAATTTTCGCGCCACGCCAGCCACCTAGAAGAATCGATATCAGCGGCCAGATTAATGTGCTGCTGACGATAGGTAGCCAGTAGTGCCAGCCGTTGGGAGCCTGATCAAGGATGCCATAAACCAAATAGGAAAGAATAAAGTGGGGCAATAAGGTCAACGGAATAAGGATGCATTGCTGCGGCATTGAAAATAGGTGAGCACGTTGATGAAATTGCTGGCAGAGATAACAGCTAATAATAAAACCCAGTGCATGCTGTCCAAGCAAGGCGCCACGAATCACATCAAGAACCAGCCCTAATATCCAGACGATGCCAAGGCCATAGGTCTCTGGTTTACGCACCACCCAAAAAATCAGAAAGAGTAGCAGCCATTCAGGACGGTAAGGCTCGATGTTGCTAGGCAGTGGCAGCAGGGTAAGAACCAGTGCAATGAGGATAGAAAACAAGAAACTGGGAAGGGTAGCCTGATTGCGACGGCTTTTCTTAGCGCTATTAACTATCTTTGATTTTGGCTTACTCATTGATTGTTTCCAAGCCGCTGGCGTCATCATTAATCTTGTCTTCTGGCCAGAGTAATAAAACCTCACGGATGGAATCTAGCTTGACTAGCGGTCTCGCTGTAACCTTTAAAAAGGCCTCTCCCTCTGCGCTGCTAATCTCTAATACGCGCGCAATCGGATAGTTACGTGGGTAGAGACCATCTAAGCCTGATGTTTGAAATAAGTCACCCACCTGAATATCAGCAGATGATGAAATGTTCTTTAGGTAGACTCGGTCAGCTTCACCACTGCCGACTAACAATGCACGCAGGCCGGTGCGATTATTTTCTGCGAGCACAGCATGGCTTGGGTCAGAGATCAGCAAAACATTGGAATGCAGAGGGAAGACCTCAACCACCTGACCGATGATGCCCTGCGCGCCAACGATGGCCTGACTTTTGAATACACGATCTTTTTGGCCACGATCAATAGCGATCAATTTGCGAAAAGGATGTAAGTTGACACGGATAATGTCGGCTAGCAGGACACTGTTTTTATCACGCTGCAGCGGTGAGTCCAGCAACTCGTGTAGGCGTGTATTTTCAAGTTCTAAGCGTGCGAGTTCTTGTAATTTGGCTTGTTGAAACAGATTTAAACGCTCTAGAGAATCGACCTGTGATTGTAGGCTGGCACGGGTGGTGAAATAAACCGAGAGCCATTTTGAAATATCACCAGGGACTGAGACTAAGCGTTCTAAGGGGTAGAGGGCACCCCCAATGGTACTGCGAATAAGGTTGGTCTGTTGGTAACGCTGGTCAGTGACCATTAATGTGATTGATACCAGCAACAGGCCGAGTAAGCGCGCCGGTGTTGATGGGTTGATAGTGAACAAAGACTTCATAGGGGGCTGCCGCCAGAGATTAGAGTAAGCTCGCTACTGACCGAAGGTTTACAGTCAGTATATTCAAGTGAGTTTACGCGCACTGATCGCAGGGATTAACTTAACCGTGGGTTAAGAAATCGCCACCATACTGTTCGATCATTTCCAAAACCTTACCACCACCACGAGCCACTGAAGTTAAAGGGTCTTCAGCAACAATCACTGGGATACCGGTCTCTTCCATGATCAAACGATCGAGGTCGCGTAATAGTGCACCACCACCGGTGAGCACAATGCCATGCTCTGCAACGTCTGCGCCGAGCTCTGGAGGTGTTTGTTCTAAGGCCGTTTTAACCGCACTAACGATACCCTGTAATGGGTCCTGTAACGCCTCGAGGATCTCGTTGCTATTAATAGTGAAGCTCTTTGGAATACCCTCTGAAAGATTACGACCTTTGACCTCTATCTCAGTCACTTCTTTTCCAGGATAAGCGGTTCCTACCTCTTTCTTAATCCGCTCAGCAGTGGCTTCACCAATTAAGATGCCATAGTTTCTGCGCACATAACTGACGATGGATTCATCAAACTTGTCACCACCAATACGTACGGAAGCAGAGTAAACAATACCATTGAGAGCCATGACAGCAACTTCTGAGGTGCCGCCACCGATATCTATGACCATTGAGCCTAGGGCTTCATCAATGGGTAAGCCAGCGCCAATGGCAGCTGCAATCGGTTCTTCAATGAGGTAAGTCTTACGTGCACCAGCACCGTCTGCTGATTCTTTAATAGCACGTCGTTCTACTTGGGTTGCACCACAGGGGACACAGACCAGTACACGCGGGCTGGGGCGGAAGATCATATTTTTATGCACGGCACGAATGAAGTGCTGCAACATCTTCTCGGTGGTCGTGAAGTCAGCGATAACACCATCTTTCATCGGCCGGATAGCTTCGATATTGGCGGGTGTTCGACCGAGCATATTCTTAGCTGCAGCACCAACGGCTTCGATGCTACGCGCGCCGGTATGCGGGTCTCTACGTATAGCCACTACTGATGGTTGATTAAGTACGATGCCCTTATCTTTGACATAAATCAGCGTATTTGCCGTGCCAAGGTCAATGGAGAGGTCGTTGGAGAAGATTCCGAGGATGCGTCCGATCATAGGATTTTTAGGCTACAGTTATATTTATTAAGTGATTATTACCCAACTCTAACAGCGGGTATGGGTTTGGGCAAGACGTTATCTATGGTACCTTTCTACTCTAATATAAGGCTCGGTAGAAGGAATATTTAATGGCATTGACCACAGCAGAAATCTTAAACATAGCGAAACTGGCGCGTTTGCACGTAGAAGAAGCAGAGCTAGCGGATTATCAGCAGGAATTATCAGCCATCTTGGGCTTTGTAGAGCAGATGGAAGAGGTCAATGTCGATGCCGTTGAAGCGATGGCGCATCCACAGGATATGGCACAATCACTGCGTGAGGATGTGGTCACTGAATCTGACCAACGCGATCACTTTCAGTCGATTGCCCCAGCCACTGCAAACGGCCTCTACTTAGTCCCCAAGGTGATTGAGTAACGCTGCAACCGGCACCCTAGAGCGTCGAGTAATCCGATTCATACAGATCTAATTTAAATTAAGCATATGCATAACCTTACACTTGCACAGCAACTTCAGGCATTAGCCGCTGGGGAGTTTTCCAGCGTTGAGTTGACGCAACATTATATTAAGCGCATCGAGAGTCATCAGGATAGTCTCAATGCCTTTATTACCTTCACCCCTGAGCTAGCCTTAGAAGAAGCAAAAAAAGCAGACCAACGTACTGCTGATAAACCGCTACTGAATGGTATTCCACTGGCGCTAAAAGATATTTTTTGTACGCAGGGCGTGAAGACCAGTTGCGGCTCTAAGATGCTGGATAACTTTATTGCACCTTATGATGCAACAGTGGTGACTAAGTTAAAACAAGCCGGCGCTGTCAGTTTGGGTAAGACCAACATGGATGAGTTTGGTATGGGCTCGTCTTCTGAATCCAGTTATTACGGTGATGTAAAAAACCCATGGGACTTATCTCGTGTGCCGGGTGGCTCATCGGGTGGTTCAGCTGCCGCTGTTGCAGCCCGTCTAGCAACGGCCAGCATGGGTACTGATACTGGTGGTTCAATTCGCCAACCGGCAGCTTTTTGTGGCATCACCGGACTCAAGCCTACTTATGGCCGAGTCTCTCGCTACGGCATGATTGCCTATGCCTCGAGTCTCGATCAAGGCGGGCCTTTCGGTGTTTCAGCATTAGACTGTGCCTATTTACTGCAAGCCATTGCCGGCCATGATGCCAAAGACTCAACCAGTGTTGATCAACCTGTAGATGAGTACACCACGAGTATTAATGATGATATTCGCGGTCTAAGAATTGGTCTACCAGAAGAGTTCTTTGACGAAGGTTTAGATGCTGATATCCGCGCCAAGATTGATAATGCCTGTGATCAGTTACGTGAACTCGGCTGTGTCATTAAGCCGATCTCTCTACCTAATGCTAAGTTAGCAATTGCGGCTTATTACGTGATTGCACCGGCTGAATGTTCATCCAATTTGTCACGTTTTGATGGCGTTCGCTTTGGCTATCGCTGTGAAGATCCAGTAGATCTAGCCGATCTTTATAGCCGTTCCCGCAGTGAGGCTTTTGGTGCAGAAGTGAAGCGCCGCATCATGGTGGGTGCCTATGCATTATCTGCTGGCTACTATGATGCCTATTACCTACGAGCACAAAAAATTAGACGTCTGATTAGCGAGGACTACCAAAAAGCTTTTGCTGAAGTCGATGTCGTATTAAGCCCAACAACGCCAACAACAGCGTTTAAGACCCATGAGAAGGTAGATGATCCGATTACTATGTACCTCTCAGATATCTACACGATTGGGGTGAATCTGGCCGGTCTACCTGGTATCTCGATACCGGTAGGCTTCAGTCAGCAGCTACCCGTAGGCATGCAAATGGTAAGTACTTATTTTGCTGAAGATACACTGCTACGTATTGCACATCAGTTCCAGCAGCATACGGATTGGCATCTACAAACACCGGCCGAGTTTGAGTAAGAAAATATGAATTGGGAAGTCGTTATTGGATTAGAAATCCACGTCCAGCTAAATACGCAGAGTAAGATCTTTTCTTCTGCAGCAACGGCCTATGGGGCTGACGCAAACACACAGGCCTGCGCGGTCGACCTCGGTCTACCCGGCGTGTTACCGGTGCTAAATAAGATGGCTGTGCGTAAGGCCGTGCAGTTTGGTGTTGCGGTGAACGCAGAGATTGCAGCCGAGTCGGTATTCTCGCGTAAAAATTATTTCTATCCCGACCTGCCTAAAGGCTATCAAATAAGTCAGTTTGAACTGCCTATCGTCGGTAAGGGTGAGCTAAGTATTGATCTCGAAGAGGGCAGTAAGATCATTGGCATTACGCGAGCTCATTTAGAAGAAGACGCAGGTAAATCACTGCATGAGGATTTTGCTGGTATGACCGGTATTGATCTCAATCGTTCGGGCACACCCCTCTTAGAAATTGTCTCTGAGCCCGAGATGAGTTCGGCAAAAGAAGCTGTCGCGTATATGCGCAAGATACATTCTATTGTGCGTTATCTAGAGATTTCTGATGGCAACATGCAAGAAGGTTCTTTCCGTTGTGATGCTAATGTTTCAGTGAGACCAGTGGGTGAAGCAGCGTTAGGCACGCGCACCGAAATTAAAAATCTTAATTCTTTCCGCTTTATTGAGCGTGCGATTAATCATGAAGTCGAACGACAGATTGAAGTTATCGAGGCTGGCGGTAGGATTGTGCAAGAAACACGTCTTTATGATGCTGATGATGATTCAACACGGCCGATGCGTAGTAAAGAGGAAGCTAATGACTATCGTTACTTTCCTGATCCTGATTTATTGCCAGTCGCTATTGACGAGGCCTTGTTGGCAGAGGTGAGGGCGGAGATGCCGGAGATGCCCTATGTTCGTGCGCAACGCTATCAAGACAGCTATGGGCTGACATTGGAAGATGCGCAACAGCTGACCACCAGCCAAGCGATTGCTGCGTATTTTGATGCGGTGGTGAAGGTAGTTCCAAAGTCTGCCAAGCTTATTGCAAACTGGGTCTGTGGTGATTTGGCTGCGAAGCTAAAGCAGGAGAATCTTTCGATGGCACAAAGTCTGGTTAATGCTGAAGCGATGACACAGCTAATTCAGAGAATTGCCGACGGCACCATCTCCGGCAAGATAGCCAAGGATGTGTTTCAAGCCATGTGGACTAGTAAGGCCAGTGCCGACGATATTATCCAGCAACAGGGTTTGCAACAGATCTCTGATGTTGGTGAATTAGAAGCCTTGGTTGCACAGGTTGTAGAGGACAATCCAAAACAGGTTGAGCAATATCTTTCTGGTAAGGATAAAGTGTTCGGATTTTTCGTCGGTAAGTTGATGCAGATGACCAAAGGTAAGGCCAATCCGCAGCAGGTTACTGATTTGCTTAAGGCTAAGTTAGTTCGCGACTAGATCGCACGTTAACCGACACTCACGCTGAAGATGGCTATGAAATCTCTGATTGTATTTGCTCACCCTAATCCTAATAGTTTTAACTATGCCTTGGTCGCTGCCGTAGAAAAAAAGTTACGCGCTCGTGGTGATGAGGTGCGCAAACGTGATCTCTATAGTTCAGACTTTAATCCTGTTCTCGATAGTCAGCAGTTAGCGGAAGTACAGCAGGGTCGTGTACCCAGTGATGTCGCCGAGGAACAACAAGAGGTTGTCTGGGCCGACAACCTTATCTTTATTTATCCCTTGTGGTGGTTTGACCGCCCAGCCTTACTTAAAGGTTGGTTTGACCGTGTTTTCACAAACGGCTTTGCCTTCGCCTATGAAGCGGGTCAGCTACAGGGTCGTCTAGGCTCTAAGCGTGTCATGATTGTCATTACTACCGGTGGTAGCGAGGCCGATTTTGGTGCCGATGCCGATCAACTATGCTCTAGTGGTACGCGAGCGACGCTGGCCTTTTGTGGTGTTGATCAGATAATACAAAAAGTATTTTATGCGGTGCCAGCGGTAGACGATGCAGCACGTCAGGCGATGTTACTCGAGCTCGAAAACCTCACTGAGACACTCTAAGTAAGCTCACTCACTGCAACTATTGAGGCGATTCTTTGACGCTCTTACCGCTCTGTAACCAATCTTGAAATAATGCCTGCATAGCCAGCGGTATTGACGTTTGTGGATGTTCTGCACAATAAGTCTTTAATAGCATCAGTACTTCTTCAGGCCCCATATCGCCAGCGACATCATAGAGCGAGGCGTCCGCATAATTGACGCCGCTGATGAAGCCACTGAGCCAAGCCTCATACATATGTTTATTCAGACCTTGGATGGCATGTTGCTCAGCAGTGGCCAGATCCGTCATCATTTCCTGACAGTTTGTTGCCCCCCAACCTTGGGCGCTAAAACTTTCGGCCTGAGGTTGTATCGGAGTGCTGACGCAACCACTAATGAGTGTGATGCTGAGTAGGCTGCCTGCAAAGCGTTTCATGTGTCTTATCCTAGGGTGTTATTGAAAGTTATAATTTATACGTCGAGCCAGAGTTTACGTGGAATGCGCATACCGGCAATCTTACAGGCCTGTTGACCGTAGCCATAAGGGAATAGATGGTAAACATATTTACGTGTGGCTTGATCTGCACCTAACTCGGCCTTCAGTCGTTTCATAATATGACGCAACTCTGGTACCACACCACCCTGAAAATAGAGCTCACGCACGAGATGAATAATCCGCCAGTGAGCCGCTTGCAGGTCTATTGATTCCTCTGCAGCTAAGGCAACAGCTAGAGTCTCATCCCAATCTTCTGGATCGACCAAGAAACCACTGTCACATCGTTCTACATTGATCTTATTCATCGTCTACTTCTATCCAATAGGTGGTTTATATTGCGCCATGCTAAGGCGCTCATGACCCTGTAGATCAGTGCCTGTTTCGATGCCACTAAAGCCGTGTTTTTGTAAGGCTTCTTGAACAGGTTTTGCCTGCTGCCAACCGTGTTCCAAAATCAGATAGCCAGCGTTCACTAGGTAGTTGCCAGCCTCTTGAATGATGTGATGCAGGTCAGCTAAACCCTGTTCTTTTGCGATCAGTGCATGGCTGGGTTCATAGGCCGCAACCTCGGATTCTAGATGAGGGTCATCGGCTGCAATATACGGAGGGTTGCTTATGATCAGGTCATAAGGTCTCACTGGCAGTGCGCTAAACCAATCACTCTGCTGCCAGCTGATGTTGCTGAGCTTGAGGTTTTTTGCATTCTCGCGGGCAAGCTTTAGGCAGGCGTCGCTGCGGTCACTAGCCGTAATCACAGCATCCGCTAATTCAGAAGCCAGTGCTAAGGCAATACAACCACTACCTGTGCCTAGGTCGAGGATGTGTGGCCGCTGCTTGTTGCCTAAGACAGTCAAGGCTGTTTCAACTAATAGCTCGGTGTCAGCGCGTGGGATTAAGACATCGGCGGTTACTTTTAGAGGTAACGACCAAAACTCTTTTTCTTCAACAAGGTAGGCGCTGGGTTCACCTGCAGCACGTCGATCTAGTAAGTGCATAAAGCGTTGATACTGTTCCGCTAGCAGCAGCTCCTCATCAAACGCAAGTAAGTGAGCCTTGCTTTTTTGAGTGATGCTTTGCAGCAATATAAGGCATTCATGAACAGCCTGATCACCGCGGCTGGCGAGTCGGTCGCGGCCGACGAGCATCGCCTGGCGGATGCTAGGCGATGCCGTCATAATTTATTCTTCAGTGCTCATAGAGGCGAGTAGGTCGGCTTGATGCTCATTGATCAGTGGTTCAATCACTTGATCTAAGTAGCCTTGCATTAATTCATCAAGCTTATACAACGTTAAGTTAATACGGTGATCAGTGACACGTCCCTGAGGGAAGTTGTAAGTACGAATACGTTCTGAGCGATCACCACTGCCGACTAGGTTACGTCGGGTGGCAGCCTGTTCTGACGATTGCTTGGCACGTTCTGCATCGAGTAGACGAGCACTGAGTAAAGATAGTGCGCGTGCCTTGTTCTTATGCTGTGAGCGTTCATCCTGACACTCAACAACCACACCGGTGGGTAGGTGGGTAATACGAATCGCAGAGTCAGTCTTGTTGACGTGCTGTCCCCCCGCACCTGAGGCGCGAAAGGTATCTATTCGAAGGTCTGAAGTATTGATGTCGACTGAATCCACGGCATCGACTTCAGGCATGATAACAACCGTTGCAGCAGAGGTATGAACGCGGCCTTGAGACTCGGTGTCTGGCACACGTTGCACACGATGCGCACCCGATTCGAATTTTAGAATAGAGTAGGCACCATGGCCGATGATGCGCGTGACAATCTCTTTGTAGCCACCATGATCACCCACATTACTGTTAATAACTTCCATCTCCCAACGTTTCTTTTCTGCATAGCGGCTATACATGCGGAAAAGGTCACCAGCGAAGATGGCTGCTTCATCACCACCGGTTCCAGCGCGGATTTCAATAAAGACATTACTGCCATCCAATGGGTCTTTCGGTAGTAAGAGTTTTTGCAGATCTAATTCAAATTGTTCTTGTTTCCCTGCTAGCTCAGTCAGCTCCATCTGCGCCATCTCACGCATGCCGCTATCACTATCATTCATCATCTCATTGGCCGCTAAGATGTCTTCACGCACCTCAGTATATTGCGTGAAGGCCTTAACCACAGGTTCTAACTGGGCATACTCCATTGAGTATTGGCGGAATTGATTTTGATCAGAGATGACACCAGCATCAGACAGTAAGGCTGCAATTTCTTCATGCCTGTCCTGAAGTGTTTCTAGTTTGAGTAAGATCGATTCTTTCATAAATTTGGGCTGCTTAAATTAGGCCTGCTGAATAATCAGGGCAGGGCAGATGAAGACTTTACTCGTCATCAATGCCGAGGATGGTTTTGGCAGTGCGAATAGTTTCGCTCTGTCCTTTTGCACTGGCTGCTTTAATTGCTTCAGTGGGTTTATGTAATAACTTATTGGTTAGTAGCGTACCTAGCTGCTGCAGTGCTTCCTCGGCAGACTTGCCTTGCTTTAGAGAGCGCAGTGCTTTCTCAGTCGCCAACTCACGCTGCTGATTAGCTTCCTCACGGTATCGTCGAATAACTTCGCTGGCATCTTGGCCACGCAACCAATGGAAAAAACTATCCACTTCAACTTGAATAATATCCTCAGCCTGAGCGGCTGCATCAGTACGAGACTGCATGTTTTGTTGAATGACCTTCTGTAGATCATCAACACTATAGAGATAAATATCGCGAAGCTCAGCTGCTTCCGGCTCAACATCACGTGGGATGGCAAGATCTAATACTAAAATAGGCTTATGTTTTCGCTGCTTTAAGCTTTGCTCTAACAAACCCTTGCCGAGGATAGGGAGCTGGCTGGCGGTTGCAGTAATGACGATATCACTGTGTGGCAGTGCGCTATGGATATCAGTCAATTCAATCGCCTGACCTTGATAAAGTTTCGCTAACGTCTGTGCTTTTTGTAAACTGCGATTGGCGATGGTGATATCGGTGGTGCCGTTGGCGTACATATGTTGAGCGGCTAATTCAATGGTTTCACCGGCACCGATAAACAGCGCACGTTGGTCGCCAAGATCAGCAAAAATTTGCTTCGCAAGTGATACCGCGGTGGAGGCTACTGAGACGGGGTTAGCACCAATTGCAGTGTGTGTTCTCACCTTCTTGGCGACATTGAAACATTGTTGGAATAATTGATTAAGGTCCTTGCCCAAGGTCTCTGCATTGGCCGCCTTAGTATAGGCCTGTTTGAGTTGGCCTAAAATTTGCGGTTCACCTAAGACCATCGAATCCAAACCACTGCCGACGCGAAACAGATGCTTAGCGACAGCTTCATCAGAATAAGCATAAAGGTAAGGTTGGATCTGTTCTAACGCCAGCTGTTTGAAGTCACTCAGCCATTGGCTCAGCAGCTCTTTGCCGGCTGCGCTAGATTCGACACTGCAATAGATCTCGATGCGGTTGCAGGTGGAAACGATGGCGGCCTCAGAAATGGGCGCGAGCTGAAGCAGTGAATGCAATGCCTGAGGCAAGGTTTCATCTGAGATCGCTAGCTGCTCACGGATCTGAATCGGTGCGCTATCGTGGTTTACACCTAAGGTGAGTAATGACATGTTCGGTATTTTAACCTAAGCAATCCGCGCTAAAGCAGTTTATTCAATATTAGGGCCATGATTCGTTTTCAGCTGGGCTATTAAAGCCCCAACGTCAGACGTTAAACGAGTACAGCATGACCTTATGAATTAGCAGTAGAAATGACGTAGAATCGAAGTCCAACACGTCATCCGGTTGCCAAAAGCGTAATTATGCCTCATTTAACTTGTCTGAAGCACCTGCCCCATGTGTCTAGTCTCATCATTATGGCTATTTTTCTTGCCGGTTGTGCCAATGGGCCTGCTTCAAGAAGCTATTCTGGTGATGAATTAGTCGAGCGGGACTTAACTATCCTGACACAGACGGAAGTCATGTCTGATCCGCGTGCCGATGTCATTTATCAGTTATTAGTGGCTGAAATGGCTGGTAAACGTGGTCAAAGTGAAATTGCCAAAGCGCATTATGCACGAGCCGCCAAGCTCACTGATGATGTTGAGGTGCTGGAACGCGCCATGCGTATTGCGATTTATGCAGAAGACTGGCCGTTAGCCTTAGAAACCACCCATCGTTGGGCACAGCAACAGGGATTTAACAGTGAGAATCGGCAGGTTCTAGGCCTGCTTTACCTGCGCACAGGCGATGTTGATGCTGCGGAAGAGCAATTCTTGGCCTTGGTTAAGCAGGCGCAGACATCGGCTAATAATGTTTATAGCCTAATTGCTAACACCCTGCGTCAAGTTGACGAGAAAGAACGCAGCCTGATATTGATGGATCGGTTGGTGGCAAATGACTTCACCAACGCCAAGGCACACTATTTTTATGCGGATTTAGCGATGCGTGCTGAGCAATTTCAGCTAGCCATCGATCAAGCTGAGCTGGCGATTGGCTTTGATCCCAACCTGACTGCGGCTAAGACACTGCGGGTACAGGGCCTCTCTAAGGTTGGTGAGAGCGAAATGGCGTTTGCTGAAATGGCTGAGATGGTAGCGGACGATGCTGAGAACTTTGCATTACGTCTTGCCTATGCCCAACTCCTTCTAGGAGACGAACGTTACAGTGATGCGATAAAACAGCTGCATGTCTTGCTAGAACTTCGCGCTGATGACTCTGAGCTGCTCTATACGACAGCATTGGCGCATTTGCAGATACAAGAGTTAGCTGCGGCTAAAAAGTACCTGCAACAATTGGTAGCTACGAACCAACGTCTTGACGAAGCGCATTACTATCTTGCCCGTATCGCCGAACAAGAAGACGATTTAGAAACAGCGATTGAGCACTTTAGCCGTGTCGCCTATGGTGATCTCTTTCTGGAGTCGATGATTCGGTTGACTGATCTCTACGCTGAAACAGAGGGCATCAAGAGCGCTCAGGAGCATATTAGCCTAGTGCGTAAAAATACACGCAATCTGCCTGATATTATCCGTCTGTATATGGCAGAAGCTGGCCTTTTATATAATCGGGCTGACTATCAATCCGCTTATGAGGTTTACAGTGAAGGGCTAAGGGAATATCCGCAGCATCCGGATCTACTTTATGCACGTGCACTGGTTGCCGAGAAATTGGGACGTCTGGACAGGCTTGAAGCGGATCTGAAAAATCTCTTAGAGATGGACCCTCAGAATGCGAATGCGCTGAATGCCCTCGGCTTCACTCTGGCTGATCATAATCTACGTTTAGATGAGGCGCGCAGCTTTATCGAACGCGCCTATGCACTGAGTTCAAATGATCCGGCTATCATCGACAGCATGGGCTGGGTCAACTACCGTATCGGCCGGCTCAGCGAGGCTGAGAACTATCTGCGCAAAGCTTTCAAGCTCATGCCGGAAGCTGAGATTATTGGTCACTTGGTTGAGGTGCTCTGGGCACAGCAGCAGCAGGTGCAAGCCCGTGAGCTGTTAGAGCAAGGCTTGCAAGAGTTTCCAGCAGACGATTATTTGCTGCGACTGCAACAGAGCTACCCTTAAGCGCAGCGCTGCTTAGCCTTCTCTATGCCTAGCTATTTGCAAATAATCACGATGACCGCGCTGCTGCTCGTAGTCAGCGCCTGTGCGACGACACCGAGTCCGCAACCTAAGCTGCCAATAGAAGCCCCAGAAATAGTATGGCAAACGCACCTGAAGCAGATGCAGGCACTAGCAGAATGGCAGGCAACACTGGTTATCTATGGCCAAGACCGTGGTCAGAAATTCAAATTACGTCTGCTTTGGGTGCAACAGGGTGAGCGTTATCAAATCAAGATTAAAGATTTTATGGGTCGCACTGTTGCCGTCTTAGAGGGGCGCCCCGGAGACGTCAGTCTAAAGACCTCTAAAGGCCAGCATTATCGAGGTGATAATGCAGATCAGCTGATCGAGGAGCTACTCAACCTACCGATTCACATCAGTGGTATGCGTTATTGGCTATTGGGTGTGCCCGCGCCTGAAAGCTCCTATCAGTTGCTACAACTTAGCGCCGATGGTTTGGCTGTGGAGATTGAGCAACAAGGCTGGCGCCTTAACTATATGGCTTATGAGCAGCAGTCGGGTCAATCTCTACCAAGGCAGGCAGAATTTTCTATTGGTGACGTCAGTCTGCGCGCTAAAATCAGTCAGTGGCAGCTGCCCTCGGTGGAGGCGTTCAAGTAATGAATGCAGAGAGTGTTTGGTTAGCGCCGGCGAAGATCAATCTTTTTCTACACATCACTGGGCAACGTGCTGATGGTATGCACGAGCTACAGACGGTATTTCAATTCCTAGAATTATCCGATCGACTGCGCTTTAGTTTGCGCGCTGACGGCGAAGTAAAACAAGCATCAGTCATCCGTGGTGTGCCAGCAGAAGAGGATTTATGCCTGCGTGCTGCACATTTATTGCGCGATTATGGCGGCCTAACCGCAGGTGTTGAGATTGCCTTAGAAAAAAATATTCCGATAGGGGGTGGTCTGGGTGGAGCAAGTTCGGATGCGGCGACGACATTACATGCCTTGAATCAGCTGTGGGGTTTAGCGGCGAGCGATGATGATTTAGCAGCATTAGGCCTACAGTTAGGCGCAGATGTACCTATTTTCGTTAGAGGTTTAGCCGCTTGGGCCGAAGGTGTCGGTGAAATAATCACCCCGCTAACCTTAGCGCAGCCCTGGTATGCGGTGGTCGATAGCGGTGTTCACGTCAGCAGCGCTGAAATGTTTGTAAATTCGCAATTGACACGGAATTGTCCGAGCCTCACAATGTGCCCCCCTCAAGTAGGGACTTACGTTAATGTTTTTGAACCATTGGTAAGAAAACGTTACCCTAAAGTCGACAGGGTATTTGAGTGGTTAGCATCGTTTGGTACGCCATTTTTAACGGGTACTGGGGGATGTGTTGTAGTCGCCTGTGAGAGCGAGCAAGATGCTCTGGCGATTCAGACGCAAACGATGGATGATGTGCGCGTTCTGGTTGCAAAGGGAAGAAATATTTCCCCATTGCATCAACAGCTAACTCGATAGAAAATAACCTTTCATTAAGAAGTAAAAGATTGGGCCGTCGCCAAGTGGTAAGGCACGGGGTTTTGATCTCCGCATTCGTAGGTTCGAACCCTACCGGCCCAGCCATCGATATTTTACCTAGGTAGTGTGAAACATGGCTATAAATAGTCGATTGCGTGACGATAGTCGCTTAATGGTATTCGCAGGGACTGCGCATACGAAATTAGCTAAAGATATCTCTGAGAAATTAGGAATCCCTCTCGGTAAAGCCCTGATCAGTCAGTTTAGTGACGGTGAGATCCGAGTGGAAATTCAAGAAAACGTCCGCGGTGGCGACGTTTTTGTGGTGCAGCCAACCTGTGCGCCCACCAATGACAGCATTATGGAGCTGTTGATTATGATTGATGCGCTAAGGCGCTCATCAGCCGAGCGGATTACCGCTGTTATCCCATATTTTGGATATTCTAGACAAGATCGTCGAGTGCGTTCTTTGCGTGTGCCGATTTCGGCCAAGGTAGTCGCCAATATGATTTCATCGGTGGGTGCCGATCGTGTCTTAACGGTAGACCTGCATGCGGATCAGATTCAGGGCTTTTTTGATGTACCGGTGGATAATATTTACGCCTCACCGGTGTTATTAGGCGATATTTATCGTCAAAAGCATAAAAACCTAATTATTGTATCACCGGATGTCGGTGGTGTTGTCCGCGCAAGAGCCGTGGCGAAACGTTTGGATGACGCTGATCTAGCGATTATTGATAAACGTCGACCGCAGGCTAATGTGGCGCAGGTGATGCATATTATCGGTGAGGTGAAGGGTAAAACCTGTCTCATCGTTGATGATCTGGTGGATACCGCAGGGACGCTATGTAAAGCAGCACAGGCCTTGAAAGAGCATGGTGCAGAGGCTGTTATCGCCTATGCCACGCATCCGGTACTATCCGGTCAAGCAGTAGAAAATATTGAAGCATCAGTACTCGACGAACTCGTTGTTACTGATTCTATTCCATTAAGTGAAGAGGCTAGATACTGTCCGCGCATTCGCCAGTTGAGTGTTGCCGGCTTACTCGCTGAAACCATTCGCCGCATCAGTTGCGGTGAGTCGGTTAGTTCGCTGTTTATGGATTAAACCGAAGTAAACTGCAGCACGGCTGGTCGCAAGCTGGGCTGAATTTTTTAATGAAGATGCGAAAAGCATTAGGAGTTAGTCATGAGTTCTAGTTTTTTAATTAATGCAGAAATGCGCGAAGACTTAGGGAAAGGTGCGAGCCGCCGCCTACGTCACGCGGGTAAAGTTCCTGCAATTATCTACGGCTGTGGCGGTGAACCCGTCTCTATTACTTTAGAGCACAGCAAAATCATCCATAATCTTGAAGAAGAAACCTTCTACTCACAGATTCTCGAAGTAAGCCTTAATGGCAACACCGAGAGAGTGGTACTGCGTGACCTACAACGTCACCCGGCTAAGTCTTTAATCATGCATATGGATTTCCAGCGCGTGAATGAAAACGAAGCGATGCACGTACATATTCCACTGCACTTCATCGGTGAAGATATCTGCCCTGGTGTTAAGTTGGAATCAGGTGCCGTTAGTCACCAGACCACAGAAGTTGAAATTAGCTGTCTACCTAAGCATTTGATTGAGTTTATTGAAGTTGATGTCTCTGCATTGAATATTGGTGACTCTATCCACCTAAGCGACCTTAAATTACCGGAAGGTGTTTCATTAGTGGCTCTAAGCCATGGTGAAGGCCATGATCAAACGGTGGTTACTGTTCACGTCACCAAGACTGTTGAAGTTGAAGAAGGCGCTCCAGAAGCACCCTCTAATGACGTTGATGAAGAAGGTGAAGGCGATAGCGAGTAATTGCTTAAGCCTAAGGAGTAAAACGTGGTTGCCAATAGCCCAATCAAACTGATTGTTGGTCTCGGGAATCCCGGTGCTAAATATACCCAAACCCGGCATAACGCCGGGTTTTGGTTTTTAGACCGACTGGCCCAGCATTATGGCGTCAGTTTTCGTGAAGAAAGCAAATTCAAAACAGAAGTGGCGGCAGTCGATCTGCCAAGTCATCGTCTCTGGTTAATCAAGCCAACGACGTTCATGAATCTTAGCGGTGAAGCGCTGGGACCCTTCGCAAAGTATTATCAAATAGAGCCTGAAAACACCTTGGTTGTGCATGATGAACTTGATCTGCCAACAGGGGTTTCACGTCTCAAGCGCGCTGGTGGCCATGGTGGTCACAACGGCTTGCGCGATATCTTTAAACATTACAGCAAAGACTTCTGGCGGTTACGCATTGGTATTGGCCATCCAGGCCACAAAGACCAAGTGCTAACCTTTGTCATGAAGTCACCAGCGGCCAAAGAAAGAAAAATGGTCGATGACTCTATCGAGCAGGTGCTCGATACTTTTAACGACGTACTCGCAGGCGATCATGAAGCCGCCATGCGCGTCTTACATGTGAAATAGTCGCTATGGGATTCAAATGTGGAATTGTCGGTTTGCCAAATGTCGGTAAATCAACATTATTTAACGCCTTAACGCGTGCAGAAATTGCCGCTGAAAACTACCCGTTCTGCACGATTGAGCCAAACGTCGGTATCGTACCGGTGCCTGATGCACGTTTAGATGCGCTGGCAGCCATTGCTAAGTCAGAAAAAGTGATTCCGGCAGTGATGGAGTTTGTTGATATTGCCGGCTTGGTTGCGGGTGCCTCAAAAGGTGAAGGCTTGGGCAATCAGTTCCTCGCCAACATTCGTGAGACCGACGCCATCGCACAGGTTGTCCGCTGCTTTGAAGACGACGACGTTGTCCATGTTGACGGCCGAGTTGATCCTTTGAGTGATGTTGAAACCATCAATACAGAACTGATTCTGGCGGATGCTGATTCAGTGGATAAAGGCATGCTGCGTTACCAAAAGGTCGCGCGCTCAGGGGATAAGGAAGCACTGGCGAATATTGATCTATTGGAGAAGTTGGCAGCCCATTTAAACCAAGGTAAGCCAGCACGTAGTTTTGATGTGGCCGAAGAGCAACGCAAGATGGTCCGTGATCTCCATCTGATCACAGCAAAGCCGATGATGTATATTGCCAACGTTGACGAAGATGCCTTACAAGGCAGTACTGAGTTGGCTGATCGTCTAGCAGCCTTAGCGGCTGAAGAAAAAGCCCAGTTTGTCACCGTTTGTGCGCAGATAGAGGCTGAAATCATCCAGTTAGAGGATGATGAGCGTGACGAGTTTTTAGCTGACCTTAATTTAACCGAGCCCGGTCTCAATCGTGTTATCCGTGCCGGCTACGAATTACTTGGCTTACAAACTTACTTCACTGCAGGGCCGAAAGAGGCGCGCGCATGGACAGTGCGTGTCGGTGCCACCGGCCCACAAGCTGCTGGTGTTATTCATACTGACTTTGAAAAAGGATTTATCCGTGCTGAAGTCATCGCCTATCAAGATTATATTGATGGTAATGGTGAGCAGGGTGCAAAAGATGCCGGTAAATGGCGTTTAGAAGGTAAAGAATACGTCATGATAGAGGCTGATGTTGTGCACTTCCGCTTCAATGTTTGATATCCTAGCGCCTCTGTTAAGCACTATCATTTGACAGCGTTTCAGTGGTCGCGTATGTTGCGGCTTCACATCGAAAAGGCTATGTAGCTCAGTTGGTTAGAGCACAGCATTCATAATGCTGGGGTCGGTAGTTCGAGTCTACCCATAGCCACCATTTATACCTCCAAAATCTTCCTTTATCGTATTGATTAGCTTGAGTTTTTAACTTGAGATGATTAGAGGCGATAGATAATGCGAAAGACAAAAAATAATCCATAGTAAAGATTCACTAAGCATGGCATCTAATGGTTTTTGCGATGAGTAGCATTGGAGATGTTCGACAGCACTAGATGAATCGACTAATGTAAGCAACGATATAAATAAGCCACAGATTTATTTCACAAGGATATGAGCAGTGAGTACAGCTATTGTTAATGCCAGTAAGATTAATAATGACCAAATAAAGAGCCACGAAGAAATATCAGGTGATCTTTATAATTTTGGAAATAGAATCTGTTCATCTGGGCTGGAAAACATCCTGAAGGATTCAACCTCATTCAATATTGTTGAAGAGGGGTAGCTACCTGAGCTTGAAAAGTTCGACAAGATTGTGCTCTCTCTTCAAGACCATTTACGACCAGCAGTAAACGAGTTTTTAAGTTTTTGGACTACGAGGCTTCCTCCCGAGAAGACCTTGATTCCTTCTATTGGTATTAATGCATTGAACGGGCAGGTGCCGCCTAAATTAAATGAAGACTTTACCGTTTTTCTGCGTGAGGTTTCAAAATATTCCAAAATAGGTTGTCGTGGTAAGCATACGCAAACTGCCCTTAGATCGCTCGGCATCAAAAATACAATAGTCATAGGTTGCCCATCAGTTTTGAATAAAACGATCAACCCAGTGGATGAAATAGTAGATAAACAAGGTCTGATGACCGCGGGTGGTATCCCCCTGCTAGGTGGTAAAAAATTAACTTATTTATGCCAAGGGGACTTTGATACGCCAATAACGGCAGGTCTCGAGAAGCGTTTACGCATGCAGAAAAGCTATCTGGATGGCTATATCAACTATGAGAAAAAAAGTGTTTTTGGCCGTTCAGAATTCAGGTTGACTGATGCATTGAAAAAGTTGAGAAAAGTGAAGGTGCAGAGTGTCATCAAGCCATACGAGTATACAGAGGCCTTACTTAAAGAAGTTAATCAATTTCATGGCTTTGTTGGTGCCAGAGTGCATTCCTCTGTGCTTTCGCTATTATCAGGAATACCCGCAGTTAATTTAAATTTTGACCTTCGTGCGATTGAGCTATGTGGTGAATTATCAATTCCAAATGGATTTACATTGCCAGTTCAGCATGATGTTAAGAGTTACCAGCAACACTTCGTTGATCATGGTGCTGATATAGTGGAAGCTTTTTTATATGAACGAGAAAGAAATTTTAAGTTATTTAGAGCGGAGTACCAAGGCCAGTTAGATATTGTTGATCAGTTATCAACTTTTTAAGGGCAGCGAATAAAAAATAATATTGAGGTGGAAGTCATCACTAGTGGGCTAGCTAGGACTTGATATATAAGCAATAAGCCAACGAGTAGCTCTCTATTTGTTGTTCTTTTTATTTTCTTTACCGACTTTATTACGACGCTAATGATTTCTCTAGCGCGTCATTAGAGTTGGCAGCAAGACAGCGATTAAAAGACTAGAGCTGCGCCTTATTTTTTTATACTTCCTTTAAAAAGAGTCGGCATCATTTCCCAAGGTAGCCTTATTAAGTTTAGTGCTTGCTATCGATAAGCATAGTAATGACCTACATCATCGTACATCGACATCCTTGACAGTTATTAGTCGAGGACTCCGCAAAATCTTCTCTAACCATATCATTCAAGACTTCTTCTTGAGCGGTTTCAATAGAAGGAAACTTTCCAGCATTAATACGATCCTGAGTGATTTTATTTTTGAAGTTATTTATACGCTGTATAAAATAAATATGACTATCGTTATATTTATAAACGGGCAAGTCATTAAGCCAAGAGGCCCAAAAATCATCACCTTTACTGAGGAAGGATTCCCACTCACTGTCGGTGAAAAAGTCTGCCATTGACCTGTCTGGAAGCGGCACTGAGTTTCTTATGAAAGAGCGCTCATTATCAATCAGCACGATGCTGGAATCATCCAGCAGAAAGTAATTCATTAGATGACGATCCGTCTGCTGTGTGAGGTAATCAAAACCTTGGAGTTGAGAATAATTATTGGTCTCAATAAGTGCATCTAGATCTGCAGAATCACTCCAGTCCAGATGTTTAGCATCCTCGATGGCGAGCTGATAGACACCACCAGTTGTATCTGAGGTTGTAGGGGGTACAAGATCAAGATCCAATTCACGACTGAAGCGATAATTAATGGCTTCAATTCTCGCAAGAGAACGAGTGTTAGCCTCTTTATAAAAAATATTAATATCTGCAGAAGGAAAAATTTCTTTATCCGCAAGACTTTCAGATAGTGATGGAACAATGTTGGACTTAATGTCCTCTAAGCTCTGATCAACAAAGTTATATATATTCTTTGTCTGAAGCGAGATTTAATTCACGTGCCTTACGAATAGCTTGCCAATACTTTTTATTTTTGAATAAAGCACGGACTTCATAATTTGTAATTTTTGAAGAGAATTCAGAGAGGCTCGGTGGCGCTGAAAAAACAACTGCTGAGCTAAAGTGAAATATTAAAAAAATACAGAAAAGAAATTGACGATAAAGTGAGTTGTTATTTGAAAAGATAGTCTTGCCTCTTGTCTTTTAATGAATATCGGTAATAGTCTATTAAAATTATTTTCAGGGGTAGCATCAGCGCTAGCAATAATGGTTTTTCTGGCTATTAATTGGGTTTTATATGTGAGCTTTGAACACTAAATTTACTGTATTTTAGTTAAGTGACCTCTTGCTTGAAGAAGGTATCTAACGCAGTATTTTCTAGAGCATGAGAATTATGCAATAGTCTATGTATTTGTTGACATCAAAGTTCTCTCTGTGTTCTCATAATGGAGAACTTAATGAGAATAGCGATGCTGACTGACCGCGAACAAGATACCTACCAATTTATTAAAAGCTACTATCACAGTAAGCGTAAGGCGCCTTTGTTGCTTGAAATTGCTGAAGGGCTGGGTATTCGATCAAAAGGGGTTGTACATCGCTATGTTAGCTCACTAGAAGAACAAGGTTATATTGTGCGCCATGCAAAAACACGTGGCATTAGTTTAGTCGATAGAACCGATATTGATGAGCTGCCTATGTTGGGGCGTATTGCAGCTGGTAAACCGATAGAGGCAATCGAAGATCAGCAAGTGGTTAATTTCTCGCATTTGTTGGGAGGAGCTAATCGCTTTGTGTTGCAAGTTAAGGGACATTCAATGATTGATGAAGGGATTCGTAATGGAGACTTTGTTGTTATTGAATCACAAACAACCGCTGTCAGTAATCAAATTGTGGTTGCACTTGTTGATAACGAGAATGCAACCTTGAAGCGTATACAGTTTCCAAAGAAAAATATTATTTGTCTGATTCCAGAAAATAAAAACATGCAAGCCAAGGAATATTCTAGCGACCGTATCAGCATTCAAGGAGTGCTTGTTGGTCAGGTGAGAATGTATGTATGAGGTATGAAGCAGTGGCAACGTGCAATTTTGTTAGTCGATATGGATGCATTTTTTGCTAGCATCGAACAGCATGATCACCCCGAACTTCGTGGCAGACCGATTGCTGTCAGTAATGGTATCAGAGGCAGTTGTTTTATTGCCTGTTCCTATGAAGCGCGCCAATACGGTATTAAAACTGGCACTCGCATAAAAGAAGCGAAGCAACGTTATCCGGATATTATACAAGTCGCCTCACGCCCGCATCGATATGCGGAGGTGTCGACTAAGATTATGTCAGCGCTTCGAGATATCACCCCAGACATTGAGGTCTTTTCTATCGACGAGGCATTCTTGGATCTAACGCGTTGTCAGGGTATTTATGCTGATCTAACGGCTGTTGGACAATTAGTTAAAGAGCGCATTTATGAGGTCAGTGGATTGACCTGCAGTGTCGGTATCAGTGGTGATAAAACAACAGCGAAGCTGGCTTCAAAGAAAAATAAACCCGATGGCTTATTTGTTGTGCCTCCTTGGCAATCAAGAGAATTTTTAAGCCCATTACCTGTGACTGACTTATGCGGTGTTGCAAAAGGCATTGGACGTTACCTTAATGATCGTGGTGTTGAAACCTGCGGTGATATGCAAGCATTGCCAATCAGTGAGCTAGCGAGACGTTTCGGTAATCTAGGTCGGCGTATTTGGTATATGGCTCAAGGCCTTGACCCTGAACCTATAAAACAAACGGTTCCTGCGCCTAAATCGATTGGTCATGGCAAAGTAATGCCACCGCATACGAGAGACAAAAAAGTAGTAAAAACTTATCTGCACCATATGGCTGAAAAAGTCGCTGCACGTTTACGCAAACATGACTTTGAGGCACAGGTTTTTTTTATAGGTCTTAAAACAGAACAGGGATGGTTGGCAAAAAAAATGAAAACAACACAGCCTACAAGTGATAGTAAAGATATTAAGTGCTGTGCAAATGAGCTTTTAGATTGCTGGCAGGGAGAGGGCTGTTTTCAAGTGCAAATTACGGCGCTTGACCCGAAAGATAAAGGCTGTCAGTTATCGCTTTTTGAAAGTGCAGACCCTAAAAGAGAGCAGATTAATATGGCAATGGATAAGATTAATAAACGTTATGGAGAGTTTACATTAGCACCTGCATTGTTACTTAATCGCTCTGATATGCCTGATGTGATTGCGCCTGCATGGAAGCCGGAAGGGCATCGTAAAACCATATGAGTAGTGGCGTGTTATACCATTACGAAGCAGGAGATCGGCGGGTCTATTTTCATAACCCTGTTGCGTCGTTACCGATCATTGCAAAATCTGGTGATATTATTCATCTGCCATGGGGTAGAAGACAAAAACAAGTGGGGGCACTGCCGTTGGGTGGCTGGGCGCGATTAGAAGGGATATATAAAGGGCAATGGGATCGGTGGCAGCCTATGCCCGTTAAGATTCCAGCCAGTGCCTTCATGGAAAAGTCTCATGATGGTGGTAATCATTGGTTTGATCTTGTTAAGGGGCAATGTTTACAGGGATTAGTTGCGCGTGATCAATATGAACAACGTGTCTATATTGTCACCATAGAGCCTGAGCAAGAAAATGCATGGTACTACCGTTGGCCAAGGGTTATTCATAAAAACTATGATGAGAAAGGCGCCTTATAGTTAGCATTAAAAGCAAAGTAATAAGAGGGTATGAAAAAGCTACGAATGAGTTGCAATGACGGTTTATTAATTAATTATAGAAATAAAACTCAAAATAAAATTGTGTAAATAGACCATGTAAAGGTGGATTAATAAATTAGCTTATTTAGGATTCAATTATCTTAAATAGAATTAAAAAATTGTCTTTGAGTTAAAGGTTGGAAGTGGGGGGAAGGAGAATAAAGTGAATAATATATTTAAAAAAATCCTTTATATACATGTTCTAAATCATGGGGTTTACTCAATTCAGGTTTAGTGAAAGCACAAGGTAAACTAAATAATAAAGTCCATATCAAATACAAAAGTATATCCTGAGGAAGGCTATAGGGTGAATTGGAAGTGGATATTTAGCAGGGGGATAAGAGACAAAATATAAAGCCTTATTACATGAAAAGTGTTTATGAATAGGGCTTTACTATATATATGGGTGTCGCAAGACATGATAAAGATCTACAGGTCAGTACAACTAGAACCTGAATTATTAAGGGAGTTGCTAATTTGGGATTCTTCAGATTCAGATGATGCAATCTTATTTAATTCAGCAAGGAATACTTCCTCAATCACCTCTTCACTAACCGCTTCAATATTAGGAACTAGTTCGGAAGGGATACGCTCTACTAGAATTTTTTCTCTGAATAGCTTTATGCGTTCTAAGAATTCTGCTTTGGAGACTTCAAAATAATCAACACTAACAGTGACGTTACTATCAAACCATGAATCAAAATAGTTGAGATCTTTCTGTGAAAAAGTTGACCATTCATCGTCCGTAAAAAAATTAGCCATCGAACGTCTTGGAAAATGTACGGACTTCACTATTATTTATTCTATCAGCGTAATTTAGATCGGGTTCACCTGCTGAAAAAACAACGGATGAACTAAGTGGAATTAGTACTAATAAAAAATAAAATATACAACAATAACTAAGTTGGCGTTTCAACATAATTTAATCCTAGTAATTTGCTGATGAAGTTTTTATTTGCGATTTGTGCCTCTGTTCAAATAATCAGTATGTTTATTCATGGTGGGCTATTAACTCAATTACTATAGAAGGCGCTGCAAGCGTCGAGGTGTCGCTAAGATCTTCAGGGTCATCATTCGCGATCTTGCGTAAAATGCGTCGCATTATTTTTCTAGGGCCTGTTTAGTGACTGTTTGTTGTTCTCCATAATTCAATATTAAATATGACAGCCGTTGATATGAGTTAGGTTAGAAGTCTCTAGCGTTAACTCATATCATTCCTGTGGTTAGCTTGATTTGTAGTGGTGCTTGCTATGTACCGGCCGCATCAAAGCATTACTTATTAACGCAACTAATAATAAGGCTGCCATTACATACATGACGCTGTTATAGACACTCGGGGTGGGGTTAATAGTGCCTAATGGTGAGATTTCTAACAGGTTACTGATGGTCACCGTTTTTGACTGTATCAGTTCTTGTAAATGATCAATGCCGACACCGTATTGCTCTTTAAATCGACTTGGATCAACCTTATTTGCTAGCTCATGAATGGCATCATTAATTGAATCCTTACGAAAAGATGTAATTGCGAGCGGCCCTAAGACACCAGCTGTACTCCAGGCTGTTAACAATCGACCATGGATGGCGCCAACATGGCGTGTGCCAAAGACATCCGCTAAATAAGCTGGGATGGTGGCAAAGCCACCGCCATAAAAAGTAAAGATAGTCATCGTTGCCGCATAGAACAGTACTAGCCAGACAACACCAGGGTTGGCACTAACCTGTGAGGCACTGTAGGGGATGGATAAGTAAAGTAGGATGCCAACAGCAAAAAACATCCAGTAGGTTCTCTTTCGACCTAAATAATCCGATAGGCTAGCCCAGACAAATCGACCTAACATATTAAAAACACTGATCATTAAGACATAGGTTGCAGCAAAAGTGCCGTCGACAATATTAGGTAGGCTGGAACTGAAGATATCCGTCATCATCGTCTTCGCAATACCAATCACACCGATACCAGCAGTGACATTGAAGCAGAGCACAATCCATAACTGATAAAACTGCGGTGTCTTTAAAGCCTGATTAACATCAACATGGTTTTGGCTAATCATTTTATTTTGTGAGGTGTCGGCATCAGGTGCCTGCCAGCCTGCGGGTTGCCAGCCTTCAGCTGGGATTCGATATGAAAATGCGGCGATTAGCATGATCACAAGATAGACAATGCCTAAGGTGAGAAAGGTCTGTGCTACACCACTAGAACCAGTGCCTACGACATAGACGCCTTCAGCTGCCGGTAACGTTAAGTTAGCCAGATCACCCGCGCCCAGCACCACCACCTCTAACAAGCCATTAGCAGTCTCAGCAAAGCGCCTGCCAGCATGGGTGACCAGCGTTATGCCATCAACAGGGCCTAAATATTCGGGCGCCTTATAAAAGGTCTTAATTAAAAACTCTTTTAGAGGTGCAGCGATAATAGCGCCACCCCCAAAGCCCATAATAGCCATACCAGTCGCCATACCTCTGCGATCAGGAAACCAGCGAATCAAGGTGCTGACGGGGGAGACATAACCTAAGCCGAGGCCACAGCCACCTATAACGCCATAACCAAGATAGACAATGGGAAGGATGTGTAGGTGTATGCCAATGCTGCCAATAATAAAACCACCACCCCAGAGTAACGCCGCGATTGAGCCGACTAAGCGCGGGCCCACACGTTCTAACCAACGACCTGCAAAGGCCGCAGCAAGGCCTAGGAAGACAATGGCGACAGTGAAAATCCAGACCACTTGACCGAGTTCCCAATCATCAGCAGCGCTGCTGACGACACCCAGTGTTTTCACCAGAGGTGGGTTAAAGATACTCCAAGCATAGACCGAGCCTATGCAAAGATGGATGCCCATGGAAGCAGGTGGCACCCACAAACGATTAAAGCCTTCCTTAGCAATAATCCGTTCTTTTGAAAAAAGATGACTGATCATTGTTTATTCTCGGTTGTATGATTTTATGTGACAGCACTTGATGATCTGAAGCGTTTGCCACAGAGCGCAACCAGGTAGTAGTACTTAATTATTACCGAAAAAGCTCAGTACATATGGCTATATGTACTGATAAATAAAATTTATAATTATTTTTACTAGTCACTCGATCACCTCGTTCATGACTGAAAAATAATAAGTGGGCTAATTTATGTGGTTGGCATCAGCTAATAGCTGAGATAACGCCTGAAAATTCATATTTTTGCTGCTGGAATTAGACTAAAATAGGTAAAATAAGTAGCTTACTCGGTGATTTTTATTGGCTGATGTTGGGCTGCATAACCTGATTAAGACTGCGTAACTGGATTTATGCCAAATTCCGACACACTATTACCTACGCTATGCCCGCATCGTCATGCTCTTCTCAGCGTCTGCTGGATGCTACTGCTTGGTCTGTCTTCTTCTAGTGTACTCGCGGCAGAGGCCATCACTCAATCCCATGACTGTAGTGAAATTGAGGTGCAAGCCGATATTGATCCAGAGTTAAGTCGTGATGAAAATCTACAGCGATTATCTGAGATGTTCTATGAGTCATTGAATACTGTCACTCATTGTCAGAACGCCAGTGATTCTGCAACGTCCGCCTCTACGGCTGCCTCAGACATCAGTGGTACCGAGGCGGAGGAGTCGACGTTTGAATCAGATGAGAACACATCTGAGATGAATGACAGTGAAGCTGGGTATTCTGAGATGAATGACAGTGAAGCTGGGTATTCAGAGATGGATGGCAGTGAAGTTGAGAATTCAGAGAGTGACTCTGGCATGGATAACACTAGTGGTACGAAGTTACCGGATGATATACCCGCTGCAGATAATGACTCAGTATTTGAAAAGCAGATACGTGAGGCCGCTGAAAATGAAAGTGATCCAGAGATAAGAGAACGTCTCTGGAATGAATATCGCAAGTATAAAGGCTTGCCGGTAAAACCAGTTAAGGAGAAGTTGTAATGTGGGGATGGGCTAAGCAGGTAATGATTACTTTGCTGGTGATGAGTATGGTCGCCTGTAATTCACAAGCGCTGTTGAACACAAAAAGTGATTCGGCAGAGGATAGACGTGTTGGCCCAGCCACCTCATCAAAGATTGAAGCACTGGCAATGGCTGCTGATGGGCCCGCTGTTCAGGGACGTAAATTAGATGTGATCATACCTGTGTTTGACCCCGGTCTAGATGATGAGGTCAATGGTGAAACCGTTTGGGCAGAGTTACGCCGTGCAGAAGCGACTATTTTTGCTAACCAATTAAAAGCAACCTTAGACGCAACAGGCAAGTTTGCTGCGGTTAGGGTCACGCCTGATGCTAATGCAAGCGGTGAGCTATATATACAAGGTAGGATCGAAGAGTCTAACGGCCAAGACGTGAAAATCTCATTGAGTGTTTCAAGTATATCGGGTGAAGATGTACTGACACGAGCTGCAGCTAATAGTTTTTCACTCTCACGATTTATCAAACAGCAGTCTGGCAAGACTAAAAGCTTCAAGCATTCCGTCGACAAAAATTATTTTAATAATCAGAGAAGTAATAAACAGGCAGCTTACCAGCCTGTTTTTGATCAAGCCTCAGACTTTATAGTCTCACTATTAAGTAAGTATTCTGAAGCTGAGAAAAAGGCGCTGAGTAATCTTGCGGATTTGCGCTTTGCAGCTAGCTTTTCTGAAGATGCTTTTGCTGAATATATGTTGAGTGAAGAGGGTGAAATAATGCTGGTGGGTATGCCTAGTATTGATGACCCACTGTATCAAAAAGTCAGAGCGCTTCGAGTTCGAGATCAATTATTTGTTGATAATCTGCAGGGTGAGTACCAAGGATTCAACCAACAGATTAGTGAAAGTTATGCGCTCTGGCAGGAGCAGAGTTTAGAAGAGCAGGTGCTTAGAAAAGAAGCAAAGGCACGTTCAACGAAAAAGATATTAGGTGGCATCGCTTTGATTGGTGTGGCGATACTATCGGCATCATCCACTTCCGGAAACAATAGCATTGGCGATAATGCTGCAAAAACAGCAACAATTGCTGCTAGTGTTGCTGCGGTAGGCCTTATTTCATCAGGCATCCATGACAGCAAAGAAGCGGAAATGCACAATGAGACGATTAAAGAGCTAGGGCAATCTATTGATATTGAAATGTCACCACAGGTGGTTGCATTTGAAGAGCGTGAAGCAGAATTAGTGGGTGATTCGGCTGAACAATTTCAACAGTGGCGTTCATTCCTAAAGACACTCTATGAGCTTGAAAGAACCCCTGACGTTCAGCTCTAAATCATATGATAAATGAAGAAGTAGAAGTCGCGAAAAGAAAGCAACGCCAGAGCATTATTAAATTCACCGTGGTGCTTTTGTCGACTGGGATTTTATTGCTGACGGTGTTTTGGTTATTGCCAATACTAGTTTCAGATACAAGTAAAAATGATGAGTTAGTCAATGAAAGCCCTAGTCAAAGCTCTGCAGAGATAGACCTAGCAGTTCAGATAAATCAGGAAAGATCTGTTAGCAGCCAGTATAGCCAAGAACAAGTATTGGCTGCGATTCAGGCATTTGATCAGCAGTTATTATTAATAAATCCCTATCAATTATTGCAGGATGACGAGCGCCTGATGCAGGCCATTGATACTGCACAAGAAAAGGTAACCGGAGCATTCACAGCGGCCGATTACGATACGGTGATGACCGTTTTGCAAACCATAAGCCTTGATCTTGAGCAGGCAATTAATGCTGCAGAAGACGCAGTAGTCGAGCATTTACACAGGGCTAGAAAACTCTGGGATGAGAAACAGTTAGCCGAATTGCAGATACAACTTCAGCACTTAAAGTTGATTCAGTCAGGCTTACCAGAGGCTCTTGAGCTACGAGAGCTGCTATCGGCGTGGCCCGATGTGAAGGCATTAACCAGGGCTGCGAAAACAGCCGGACTTGAAGGGCGTTACCAACAGCAGTTGGAAGCGCTAATCAAAGTCAGCCGACTAGCCAATGATCTCCCTTATTTATCTGCAGAGATTGCTGGTCTTAAAAAGCAAATAACTGAAGACAACTATAGACAGGCTATTGCCTCAGCTGATGCTGCCAAACGTGTGCCTGATCTAATACAGATGCGTAAGGCTATTAAGCAGGCTAGACAGATATCTCCACAGGCTGTTGAGGTGATTCGTTTGACGAAGGAGTTAGCTGAGTTAGAACGCAAAGAAAGCTATCAAAGATATCTCATTCAAGCAGAACTAAGTCTAACAAAAGACCAGTGGTTAAAAGCTTTTGAGGCGTTAAGCGCAGCGCAGCAGTTATATCCACAGCAGGAAAGTACCTCGAAGAAGACAAGATTTGTTGCTGCCTATCTGCAACTAGCAAAACAAAGTAATCAGATTGTAAACCAACCAAGCCTGCTAACCTCATCGGTTAAGCGCAAGCGTGCAACAGCGATGCTGAGTGCGATGCTTGTCTATCGCAGTCTCAGCCCGAGTATGGCAACACTGGGCGATAAGCTGAGTAAACAGCTGCAGCGTTATTCACAAAAGATAAGTCTGACAGTAATATCTGATAATAAGACCTATGTTGAAGTGCGGCGTATTGGCAAGGTCGGAGTGGTCACAGAAAAAACTATTTCACTGCTGCCTGGAAACTATGTGCTGGAAGGTAAACGCAGTGGCTATGTGACTAAGACCGTTAAGCTGGTTATCAAGCCCGAGGATATAGACAAAAAAGTTAAGGTGATCGCTGATGAGCAAATTTGAAGAGCAGATTAAGCAAGCATCGACACAGCAGAACACACGCTGGCTGATTTCAGGTGTCAGTATCTCACTGCTATTGCTGTTTATTGCTTTATATATATTTTCTTTAACGGTCTACACAATTCAGATTGAGCCCGCTGCTGCCAAGCAAAGTTCAACACAAGCGATAGCGACAGGATTTGGCTTTAGCTATAAAGACAAGGTTTTTGCCTTTACCGATAAAACCAGTCTGCGTGTCAGTGCATTAGGTTACAAGGATAAGCAAAGAGTCCTAAAAGGTCATATAGAAGACGGTCTTGTGAGCTTTGTTTTAGAGCCAAAATTAGCACTGCTCACACTACAAACGAAGCCACTGGCTGCGGTTGATTGGTATCTTGATGGTCGCTTTATTGAGCGTGCTGCGATGCTTAAAAAAGAGCTCGATCCGGGTGAGTATGTCTTCAGTGCAGAGTCTAATTACCACCAAACAGTAAGCGAAAATATTCAGATTAAGGCGGGCATTGATAGCAGCCGTATTTACCCTCTGTCATTACTGACAGGGAGCTTAACCATAAACTCAGATCAGCCGTCAGCTCAGCTGCATGTAAATGCAAAACCTCAGATGCAGGCTAAGACAGTTGAGAAACTCGCTGGTCAGTATCAGGTTGAAGTTAAGGCAGCAGGCTATTACAGAATAGAAGAAGAGATTGAGATTAATAAGAGTGAGCTTAAGATTCATCGAAATTATAAACTTCGGCCTAAACCTATCGAGCTAACGCTGAACTTAGAGCCTAAGGGTGGACTCTTTGTTGCTAATGGCCTGCAGCTGAATGCTACGCGGGCAGCAAGTCTTCCTTATCAAAAGCAGATCACCTTTGAATACAAAAAGCTGGGCTACATTAGCCAGCTATCAGAGCATCAGTTTATGCCTGGTGAGCAGATCAACCTAAGCTTCTCATTAGTAGAACAAAAAGGTGAAGTCAGTATTAGTGCTAATGTTAAATCAGATATCTATATCCAAGGAAAGCGTTTTGCAAGCACGCCGGCGAAGATGAAACTTATGACTAAGCAACAGTCAATTGAGCTACGCAGAAAGGGCTATCGCAGCGTTAAGAAAATTATTCTACCTAGGGTTGATGAAACCATTAACCTTAATATACAGCTAAATACCGAAGCTCAGGCGCGTCTCTTAGAGGCGAAGCAGAGCTATGTCAACTCAGCAGGCACTGAATTCCAGTTGGTCATCCCACAGGGTCAGCAATTCACCATGGGTGGCGCCAGAGATGAGCCCGGGCAGAGAGCGAATGAGTTTCAGCGCAAGGTGCGTTTAGAACGTCCCTTCTATGTGGCGAGTACTGAGCTTACTGAATATCAATTTTCAAGGCGTAATGTCAGTTCAAATAAGCCACTGGTGAATACAGCCTGGGATGAAGTAGCGCTTTATTGTAATCAAATGAGTCTGAAAGAAGGCTTACAGCCTTTTTATAGCTTTAACGCCGCTCAATACAGTGGCTTTGATGCGACAGCGAATGGTTATAGGATGATTACTGAAGCGGAGTGGGAGTTTATGGCGCGTGCGTATAAACGTCAGAAAACAACGACCTTTGCCTGGGGTAATGAAAGTGAGGTGCCGGCTGCAGCAGGGAACCTAGCAGACACTGAGAGCCAGTTAGTACGTTATATCCCACGCTATAAAGATGGCGTCAGTGGCCTTGCTAATATTAGAAGCTATGCCGTTGAACTGTCTGGACTATTTGATCAGATCGGTAATGCCAGTGAATGGTTACATGATGTCTATGACCTGACACCAGCAGATCAACGCAAGGTCTATGTTGACCCCCTAGGTCTGGCTAAAGGTAATAACCATGTGGTTAAAGGCTCTAGTTATTTATCCGCGTCGAAGACCGAGGTCAGGGCCGCTTTTCGAGAAGGCTCGGCTAGCCCAAGGCCTGAGTTAGGTTTTCGCTTAGCCCGATACTTATAAAAATATCCGCAAAAAGGATGCCGTGTTATGAATAAAAAATTTCTAGTTTGGTTATTTAGCCTGTTTGTCTTCTGCCTTATTGTTGGCTTTGCTTATGCGGCTAAGTTAAGCGTTGGTGTTCCTGTTAGTTTTCCGGTGGATATTTAATGACTAAATCAATTCAAGGTATCATTGCCTTAACCCTCTCTGCTATTTTAGTACATGGCTTTTATGTCATCTTAGTCGAGCCAAATGTTGCCCTTGCAGAAGTCCTAATACTGCAGGGTGATGCTGATCAGCAACGCTCTATTTGGATTATTCTAAAAGACTTTGAACAAGAAGCCTGCTTGATCCTCATGTTCTGGGCGATCTATTTGATGGCAGAAAAATTCATTCATATTACAAAGACAGATTATCTGTTTGAGGTCGATTTTTTCAAGAACTGTGATATGAGTAGTACGGCTATCAGCACTGTGGTTGATGATTTGGAGAATATAAAAGGCAGTGTTGCTAATACGCCCTTAATTCGTGCCCTTAAAGTCTGCTTGCGTCGCTTCTTAATATCCCAAGATATTCATGCAACAGCTGAGGTTATTGAGGCTGAATGTGTTGCCTTAGCGAATAAAAATGAGGCTGAAAATTCAATGATTCGCTATTTGATATGGGCTATCCCATCGATTGGTTTTATCGGCACGGTACGGGGAATTGGTCAGGCCTTAGCACAGGCTGATAAAGCCTTGGCTGGTGATATCACGGGTATGACGAATAGTCTGGGTGTTGCTTTCAATTCAACTCTGGTTGCATTATTTGTCAGCATGATCTTGATGTTCCTGCTCTATCAACTGCAACGTGCGCAAGATTCTTTAACGGTCTCGGTGAATGATTATTGCCAAAATAAGGTCTTAGATCCACTTAGCCGAAGCCGCTTGAAGTAAATACTATGCGCCGTAACCCCACCTCTAACTTAGCGTTCATCGATATTATGAGCTGTGGGTTGGGTGCGGTTATTCTAATTTTAGTATTACTAAAAAATCATCAGACCGCACCTGATGCATTACTTGAGCAAGATCAGAGCGCTTTAGATCAGCAAATAGCAGATCTACTGAGTCAGCAACAAGCGTCTATGGCAAAGACGCAAGCAGATCAATCTGAGCAATCCAAGTTAGATCAAGAGATTACTCAAGTACGTGCTAAGCAATCTGTCATCAGCGTGATTAAGAGCAATACACTGAGCACGATTGAGCGACTTCAATTAAAAATTCAGGCAAGCCAGCGCAGTCTAGATGCGTTGACCGCTGAAGCAAAAAGCAATCGTATAGAGACGACAACTAAACGTCAGGAAGAGTATCTAGTTGGTCTCAATATAGAAGGTCAACGTATTGCTATATTAGTCGATAGCAGTGCCTCAATGACCGCACGTGAGCTTATTAAAGTAACCAGCTACAAAGTTCAGTCAGATGCTAAACGTAAGTCAGCAGCGAAATGGCAGAGGACTTTGCGCATAGTTCAGTGGTTGCTAGCAAGAGCCCCAGAAAATTCAGAACTTCTAGTGATGTCATTTTCTGATAAAGCGCTCATACAAAGTAAGCCGAAGTGGCTTTCTGTTAAAGATAAGAAAGCACTAGCAAAGACTATGCAAGCGGTTGAGTCAGTTGCACCCTATGGGGCGACTAATCTTGAGCAGGCAATTAATAAGGTGCTTAAACATAGTCCCGATGCTATTTATCTAATTACAGATGGTCTGCCGACGCAAGGTTTGGGGCAGGCTTCAATTTTGTCCTCAGGTGGCTGTGGTGGGATTACCTCATCAAAGAAAATAGTATCTGGTGAGTGCCGTGTAACATTACTGCGACGCGCAGCAAGCCTGACTAATTCATTCAAAGGTAAGCTCTCAATTATATTGTTACCCCTAGAGGGTGATCCGCAGGCGGCTCCTGAGTTATCTAAATGGGTCTTAAGCACGGGTGGTACTTTGATTAGCCCAGCAGCAAGTTGGCCCTAATGAAAAGAGAAGCCCCTGATGCCTTTGGTACTGCCTTCCTCGATATTATTTCCTGTGGCTTTGGTGCAATCGTACTTTTAATTCTTATATTTAAATTTGAACCTGAGGTCACAGGTCTTGCCTCTGTTAGTAACGATGATGCTAACGCTAAGATTAAGCAGCTCTATAGTCTTATCGATGAGATTGATGCAGAAGCAATGACAGAAGATCCGCAAGCCACCGAAGATAAACTCGACGCATTAAAAGCTGCAGAGGCTAGCTTGACGCGCAGCCTGTCTGAGACTTCGAAGTTACAACAGACTTCAGCTACGCTTAAGCAACAACTGGCTGCACTAGAAGTGATGAATAAAAGGCAACAGATTGCTGGCACCTCGGCGGGTAAGCAATCACGACAAGATGATGAGGTAGGGGGTATTCCTGTTGATCGTGATTACATTATATTTGTTGTTGATACCTCAGGCAGTATGAAAGAAATCTGGCACAAGGTGATGCAAGAGATTGAGAATATACTGACGGTTCATCCGCAGGTGAAAGGTTTTCAAGTCATCAACGATAATGGTAATTATCTAATTAGTGGCTATGCGGGTAAGTGGATTAAAGATACAGCAAGTAAACGTAAGCGCATCATGAAGCTCTTTAGCTCCTGGGCTAGCATCTCAAATAGTAGTCCCGTTGAAGGTATTGAGACGGCTCTAACACGCTATTCGAAATATGCGGATAATCTCTCAATTTATGTCATCGGCGATGATTATACTGGTGCGAACTTTGATCAAGTAATTTCTCGCACGCGACAGTTGAATAAAGGGCGGGCTCGTATCCATGCACTAAACTTTATCTCACCCAACGCATCCACAGACCGTTTCAGTACCTTAATGCGAGAGATTTGCCGTGAGAATCAAGGCACCTTTTTGACTTTCTAATCTTCACTATGATGCACAAGACTAAGCCTAGACTTAAACCGATATGCGATCACTCGAGCGGACTGATGCACTTCAACTCGACTAGTTTTTCTTAGCTGGGAAGTGCTTGCTTAGATACCTATCTAATTCATTAGCAAAGGCTTGGCGATCTGTTTGACCATAAGGCGCCTGTCCACCAGACTGTATGCCACTGCCACGTAATGTATCCATGAAGTCTCGCATACTGAGTATCGACTTGATGGTGTTTGCGCTGTACATCTCACCCCGTGGGTTAAGCGCAGCTGCCTCTTTATCAATTACTTCTGAAGCTAAAGGGATATCGCTGGTAATGACGAGATCTCCCGCGACCACCTGTCTCACAATCTCATCATCAGCGACATCAAAGCCACCAGGGACTTGTAACATCCGAATATTACTTAGCCGTGGTTTATTGATAGCTTGATTGGCGACTAAGATCACCTCTACCCCAGTGCGCTCAGCAGCACGGAATAGGATGTCCTTTGCCGGTACTGGGCAGGCATCGGCGTCCACCCAAATCTTCATGCTAAATACTTAACCACATGATTAGTCTTCAACAGTAAGTAGGTATTCATCATAGCTGCCATGGAAATGGATCATTTCCTTATCTTTAATTTCAACGATATGAGTGGCCAGTGAAGAAACAAATTCACGGTCATGGCTGACAAAGATTAGCGTTCCTTCATAGTTTGCTAAGGCGAGATTGAGTGCTTCAATTGACTCCATGTCTAAATGGTTGGTTGGTTCATCCATGATTAAGACATTGGTTTCTAACATCATCAGTTTGCCGAATAAGAGGCGGTTCTTTTCACCACCTGAACAGACTGCAGCCTTCTTGATAAAATCATCGGTTGAAAACAGCATACGCCCCAGAGTTGCGCGTACGATCTCCTCATTATGATGGGGTTTTCGCCATTGGCTCATCCAATCAAATAAATTCATGTCATGGTTGAAATCATTGTTACTGTCCTGCGGGCAATAACCTAAGTTTGCATTTTCTGACCACTTAATGACACCCGCATTTGCCTTCAACTCACCTATCAAGCAACGCAAGAAAGTGCTTTTGCCGGTACCATTCTCACCAATAACCGCCATGCGACTACCGGCTTCAAGGATAAAGCCCGCCTTGCTAAATAAAGGCTCTTCATCATAGCCATGACTGAGATCTTCAACGATCAGGGCCTGTCGTTGTACCTTCTTACTTTGTGTAAAACGAATAAATGGATTGATACGGCTTGTTGGTTTGATGTCTTCAAGTTTAATTTTTTCAATCTGTTTAGCGCGCGAGGTGGCTTGTTTTGCTTTTGATGCATTCGCTGAGAAGCGACTGACGAATTGTTGTAGGTCAGCAATCTGGGCTTTCTTCTTCGCGTTTTCATTCTGTGAATGTTCACGTACCGCGGTTGAAGCAATCATGAAATCATCATAGTTACCGGGGTAGAGACGTAACTCACCAAAATCCATATCGGCAATGTGAGTGCAGATAGAGTTTAGGAAATGTCGGTCATGCGAGATGATGATAATGGTACTTTTGCGTTCAACAATGATGTTCTCTAACCAACGAATGGTATGAATATCTAGGTTATTGGTTGGCTCATCAAGTAATAGGATATCAGGGTCAGCAAACAAAGCCTGTGCTAAGAGCACGCGTAATTTCCAACCGGGCGCGACCTCACTCATCGGGCCACTATGAAATGACTCCTCGATACCCGCACTCATCAGTAGTTCGCCAGCACGGCTATCCGCACTATAGCCATCGAGTTCGGCAAACTCGACCTCAAGATCAGCCACTTTCATACCGTCTTCATCACTCATCTCAGGGAGTGAATAAATGCGATCTCGCTCCTTTTTTACTTCCCATAAGCGACTATGGCCCATGATAACCGTATCAATCACATTGTATTCTTCAAAGGCAAATTGATCTTGATGTAATTTACCTACGCGCTCATTCGGTGTGATCGATACATTGCCACCACTGGGTGCCAATGTGCCATCAAGAATCTTCATGAATGTGGATTTACCACAGCCATTGGCACCGATCAGGCCATAACGATTACCTTCTCCAAACTTTACTGAGATGTCCTCAAATAAAGGTTTGGCGCCAAATTGCATAGTGATGTTTGCAGTAGAGATCAAAACAGAGGCCTTAAAATGTAATGGGGATACGGGGTATCATTTTTTTGAATAATCGACAAATTCTGCTGCCCGTATAACGAGGAGCTTTCGCCGAGCAAGATGATAGCAAAATAAAGGCCTGTCGAGGCATTTAATCTCTGTCGACGTTGCTGCAAAAAACCCAGGGGCTGACTAAGATAGTGTTTGATACAGTCTCGTAGCACAGCCAGCAAAGCACTGAATAAGGCTGATCGCAGCAGACAGGACTACGGATAGCGCAGCATGGTCATAGAAAATACTAGTGAGCTGTATTTGCAGCAGACTGAATACGGGGGCTTAATCAACGCCTGAGTCGCGTCTTTAAACGTACTCGCGTCTGACGTGTGCTGCGATGCGGCAGAGTAATTCATAGGTGATGGTGTTGGCGGCTTCAGCAATATCAGCGACCGGCACATCGTCTCCCCAGAGCTCAATGTGTTCACCAATTTCGCAGTCGCAATGACTTAGGTCGATGGTGATCATATCCATGGATACGCGACCGAGCACATCGCAGAGCCGACCGCGAACACTGACGGGCACCGTCTTTTCTAGGCTGCGTGGGTAACCATCAGCATAGCCCATGGCAACAATGCCAATCCGCATGTCCTGTGGACAGGTATAGCTGCCACCATAGCCAATACGCTCACCCTGTTTGACCTGTTTGATCGCAATAACCGGAGCACGTACCGACATGACTGGTTTCAGTTCACTGAGGTCGGGGTGACTTTTTTCGTTTTGGAAGGGTGATATGCCATAGAGTGCTAGACCGGGACGTATCCAATCATGCTGCGTTGCGGGATAAGCGAAGCTAGCGGCTGAGTTAGCAATGCTTTTTTCACAGCCCTGTATGCCTGCAACTGCCTGATCAAAATTTGCCTGTTGCCGATAGGTTGTGGCTTCATCGAGGATGTCGGCATTCGCTAAATGCGTCATCAGGCGGATTTTACTGACGTTACTATAGCTATCGAGTTGTTGGTAAACACTCGCCGCTTCTTCTTTTGAAAAACCCAGACGGCTCATTCCGGTATCAATCTTCAACCACACACAAAGGCCTTGTTTTAACTTCTCTGTGCGGAGTAATTCAAGCTGATGCTCACTGTGTATTACCGCCTGAATATTACTGTTAGAAAAATCACGTAACTCCTGCTGATTGCTAAAACCTTGCAGGCAAATGATTGGATGTAAAATACCCGCGCTGCGAAGAGTCAGGGCTTCATTGATGCAGGCGACAGCAAAGGCATCACTTTTGTTTAGAGCCTGAGCCGTTTTAATGAGTCCATGACCATAGGCATCAGCCTTAACGACTGCCATCACCTTAGAGTGAGGCGCAAATGATCGAATCAGATTGAGGTTGTCGGTCAGCGATTCTAATCGTATCAGCGCATGGGCTGAACGGATCACGAGGGAATCTCGCCAGAATAGATCTCAGGAATATAATTTTCGAAACGCGTATAAGGACCCAGAAAAGTGAGCCGGGTTTTAAAAATTGGGCCATTACGTTGCTTCGCAACGATAATTTCAGCAGTGCCTTTATCAGGGCTATCGTCGTTATAAACCTCATCACGGTAGATGAAGACAATTAAGTCAGCATCTTGCTCAATCGCCCCTGATTCACGCAAGTCAGACATCTGTGGACGCTTGTCTGGACGTTGTTCCAGACTACGGTTTAGCTGTGATAGCGCGATCACTGGGCATTCCATTTCTTTTGCTAACGCCTTCAGTGAGCGCGAGATTTCAGAAACATCATTGGTACGGTTTTCGGTGCTGTTATTGATCTGCATCAATTGCAGGTAATCGACAACGATGAGAGCGAGGCCATGCTCACGCTTGAGTCGACGCGCACGTGCACGAAGCTCGGTCGGGCCGAGGGCGGCACTGTCATCAATGAAAAGTTTAGCCTCAGAAAGCATCGACACGGCGCTGGTGAGTCGCGGCCAGTCTTGGTCTTCGAGTTTACCGGTACGCAGGCGTTGCTGATTAATGCGGCCAATTGAAGCGAGGATACGCATGGTCAGCTGTTCTGCCGGCATCTCCATACTGAAGATAGCGACACAGCCTTGATTTTGGATGGCGGCATACTCGGCCATATTCATCGCCAATGAGGTCTTACCCATCGATGGACGACCGGCGAGTATGACTAAATCACCTTTTTGTAGACCCGCTGTATTTTCATCAAATTCATCAAAGCCGGTGGCAAGTCCGGTAATCGAGCTATCTTGTTCCGACAACATATCGATTTTTTCGACAGTTGCCTTGAGTAAGTCTTTGATACCGACAAAGCCGGTGTAACGACTAGCGCCTTGATCACCAATACGCAGTATTTTTTGTTCGGCAAGATCGAGTAGCTCGCTGCTGTCTCGGCCCTGTGACTGATAGGCTGATCCTGCGATATCAGTACCGATGCTGGCTAACTGCCTTAAAATTGATTTTTCACGGACAATGTCAGCATATGCAACGATATTAGCCGCTGTTGGCGTTTCTTTTGCTAGTGTCGCAATGTACACAGAGACATTTTTGGCGTTGAAAGAGCCTGATTCTGCCGATTGTTTAATCTTATCGGAGAGGGTAACAACATCAAAAGGTTGGTTATGGTAGGCCAGATCACTGATCGCACGAAAGATAACGCGGTGATCAAATAGATGGAAGTCGTCTTCGACTAAGACGTCGGCGATCTGGTCCCAGCTACTGTTATCTAGCATCAAGCCACCAAGCACAGCTTGCTCCGCCTCTAGAGAATACGGCGGAGTACGCAATGATTCGGCGTTAGGCGCTGTGCTTGAATTAGATTCCGCCATCTAAATACTTATAGAGTGACTAAATCTAGTCTTCAGCAACGATATTGATCGTAATCGTGGCATTGATATCAGTGTGTAGGTGAAGTTCAACACTGTGCTCACCAATGGTACGAAAAGCACCTTCTGGCATGCGCACTTCACGCTTCTCAACCTGCTGACCAGCACGTGCAATCGCTGCCAACACATCAATGTTGTTGATAGAACCAAATAACTTACCATCACTCGCTTCTTTTGCTTCGATGGTGATTTTAAGGCCATCTAATGAGGCTTTGCGAACTTCTGCAGCAGCAATTGCGGCAGCAGCTTCTGCTTCTAGCTCACTACGGCGGGTTTCAAACTCTGCAATATTGGCAGCAGTAGCAAATTTTGCACGACCCTGAGGGATCAAGTAATTACGCGCATAGCCTGAACGTACGTTTACTTTATCGCCAAGTTCGCCTAGGTTTTCAACTTTATTTAATAGGATGACTTCCATCATTTTTCCTCTATATTCAATTACTTACTGTAAAATTCAGTGTGAAATGCGCGAACGCAGATTCGATAAACTATCAATCAAGCCAAACAACACCAGTAACAGCATCGTTTGTGGAATGAAGATCACAAGTAGATAGCTAAGTATTAACCATAGCTTGCCTTTTGTCATGGCTCGCGTGATCGAATGTATAGCGTTCATACCCTGTAAAAAGAACAGGATGCCAATGATTCCACTCAATTGCGCTAAAAATACTGATTGTGTTGCCAAAGCAGCAGCGCTTATCAGTATTGTAGCGACGGCGAGCACCTTACTTAGGGAAATCTCACCATGTTCTATCTCAGCCTCGTCATTACTACGAACCAAGGCGTGTAACCAATGCGCAAATAATAACGCAATGCTGTGCATTAATAAGGCCGAAGCAATAACAAGCCCGGTCATAAACTGGGCTAGCCTAGCAACGACTGTTTCCATCTCTGCGGCTGGCAGACTTGCGTTTGCCTGCATCGCCGTTAGTAGCTGTTCTAATAGCTGCGCCCAGATTTGTTCAATATCGGGTAATAAGCGTATTACGCCTATAAATATCGCTAGAGCTATGACCACGGCCGTTTGTAGGGCAACTGAGAGTGATCCGCTACGCTTATAAAGACTGGCTAGTACTAAGCCGGGCAGTAACTGCGCTATACCCATGGCTATTCCTAGCAACGGGCTGGCAGTGGCAAAGCCACTAAATACAGTCATTGCCAGCGTACAGGCAATGGCAAGATAGAGCGCTTGCCGTGAACCTGCGTAGAGTACGACTAACATGATTGCCGTACTGCTAAATAATGCCGCTAAAGGCAGCATTAGTGCTAATAAGCAGAGGACGAGTAGCGTGCCAAAGGCTGCTACTCGACTTGAAACGATAAAACTAGCAAGGCCTTTGAGCATATTGCTTTGCTTTAGTCAGCCGACTAGCGACTGGCAGTGCCTCTAGTGTTGATCGCTAAACGGAAGCAGAGCTAGGTAACGCGCGCGTTTTACTGCGGTTGTTAACTGTCGCTGGTAACGCGCTTTAGTACCGGTAATACGGCTAGGCACGATTTTTCCAGTTTCAGTGATGAAGTCTTTCAATAACTCAACATCTTTGTAATCGATGTTCTTGATGCCTTCTTCAGTGAAACGGCAATATCTTCTACGACGAAAGTAACGGGCCATCTTATTTCTCCTCGCTGGCAGCTTCGGCTGCTGGTGCTTCTGCGGCTGCTTCTTCTGCTAGCGGCGCTGCTTCTGCTGGTGCTTCAGCTGCTGCAGGCGCTTCTTTAGCAGGGGTGGTTTCTTTGGTATCACGCTCACGATCTTTTTCTAAAGACTTCATCATTGGTGAAGGCTCAGTGATCGCTTCTTTGCAGACTAACGTCATCTGGCGCAGTACGGCGTCATTGAAACGGAAAGCACTGGTTAACTCATCCAATGTTTCTTGATTAGTTTCAATATTCATCAACACGTAGTGTGCTTTTAGAATTTTGTTGATTGGGTAAGCTAGGATACGACGACCCCAGTCTTCGACACGATGGATTTTGCCATTACCGGCTTCAATCATTGTCTTGTAGCGATCGACCATGGCCGATACTTGTTCACTCTGGTCAGGATGGACCAAGAATACGATTTCGTAATGTCGCATATAAGCTCCTTTTGGTCTTGGCTTTCCAGGTTCACTGGTAAAGCAAGGCAGCGCTGTCAAATTGTAATAGTATGCTGAACTGATCAGCACACGAGAGCGCCGAAGTGTACGCGAGGGGTGACTAAGATTCAATCAACTTGTTTGGCTTTCTAGCGAGCTATTTACTCGTTTTCCAGCGGCAAAGTAAGCACGGCTCTAATTTTTGCAGAATCCGCTAGTTTTGGCGCTGGCGCACTGCTTCATAGAGGAACAGGGCGCTGGCTGTGGAGACATTTAAACTCTCAACCACGCCCGACATCGGTAATGCGCAGAGGTGGTCACAGGTTTCGCGGGTGAGGCGGCGCAGACCTTGGCCTTCTGCGCCCATAACCAGTGCGGTAGGTAGGCTAAGATTAGCCTTATATAGGCTTTGGCCTGACTCACCATCGGCACCGACCAGCCACACACCCAGCTTTTTCAGGGCTTCTAAGTGTCTCGCTAAATTAGTCGTTCTGACGATGGGGACAGTGACTGAACCTCCGCAAGCAATTTTATGCGCTGCGGGTGTCAGTGGGGCACTGTTGCGTTGCGGCATTAACAGCGCATCAACTCCAGCTGCGTCAGCAGTACGTAAGATGGCCCCTAAGTTTTGAGGATCGCTGACCTCATCTAAGACCAGCAGCAGCACGGCTTTATCGGACTGCTCGACCTGTTGCAGTAGATCAAACTCATCGAGTAGCGGTGTTGGCAGACAAACGGCGGCAATGCCTTGATGCTGGCTGCCTTCACAGATTTTATCTAGTTTATCGCGTTGCACCGGTTGTACTGCGATACCGAGCGTCTTGGCCTGACTGATTAAGGCTTCAACGCGTGGGTTTTTCTTGTTTTGTTCTAACCACAGCGACTGCACTCGCTCAGGCTGACGATTGAGTAGGGTGGCAACCGTGTGTATGCCGGGCAGTGTTTCAGTCTTGCTCATGATGTCTTTTCTTTAAAGTATGTATGACCTGCCACAATCGAGGGCTAGGCTACTCAGCTGGGCTAGGTTTCTTCGAGCGTGGCTTCCTTTTAGCGCCGGCTTTCTTTTTAGCTCTCGGGCGGTCTTCATCCGATGATTTGCTGCCCTTGCCACTCTCTTTCTTGGTTCGCTTCGGTCGCTGTTGCAACTCATCCTGATTGGCGAGTACCAAGTCGATTTTGCGTTCGTCCAGATCAACACGAGCAATAACCACATCAACCTTGTCACCGAGGCGATAACGCTTAGCACTGATGTCACCAACCAGAGTGAAGCGTACTGGATCAAAGTTATAATAGTCATCACGCAGTGCGCTGATATGCAGCAGACCTTCAATATACATATCCCCTAACTCGATAAATAAGCCAAAGGCGGTAACGCTGGTGATGGTGCCAACAAACTGCTGACCTAATTTATCTTGGGCATACTCACACTTTAAAAAGTTCATTGCATCACGCGTGGCTTCATCAGCGCGACGTTCAGTCATAGAACAATGTTCACCTAGCTTAGTGAGCTCATCAGGGGTGTAAGTAAAGCTAGCCTTATCTTTTTTCTGCAGAATATGACTGATCGCACGATGCACCACGAGATCCGGATAACGTCGAATCGGTGAGGTGAAATGCGCATAGTAATCAAGTGATAGACCAAAGTGCCCAACATTCTCTGGGGTGTAGACAGCCTGCTTTAGAGAACGTAACAAAACGGTCTCAAGCCAGCTATCGTCTGGTCGACGACTGATATCAATGAGTAGCTTGGCATAATCTGCCGGTGTTGGCTCATCTTCGCCACCCAGTGTTAGCCCCAATAGTTTTAAGAGACTACGTAGTTCTGTAATCTTGGTCTCGGCTGGGCCTTCATGCACACGATAGAGTGCCGGGAACTTATGTTTACTGAGGAAACGCGCAGCCGCAACATTAGCGGTGATCATGCACTCTTCAATAATACGGTGAGCATCATTACGGATATAAGGGTAAACGCGCTCAATTTTTTGATCAGGACCAAAATCAATCTTGGTCTCAGTCGTATTAAACTCAATAGCGCCCCGTTCTGTACGTGACTTTAAGAAGGCCTTATAGAGTAGGTAAAGATTATCAAGGTCAGCACATAGCTCACCAATGTTTTCACGCGCCTCACGATCACCACTGCATACGGCTGCAGCAACTTCGGTATAGGTTAGGCGTGCATGTGACTGAATGACTGCTTTATAGAAGCTATGTGCACCGAGTATGCCTTCTCGCGAGATCTGCATTTCACAGACTAGAGAGAGACGAGGGATTTTTGGTTTCAGTGAGCAGAGACCATTCGACAGATGCTCAGGGAGCATAGGAATGACACGGCTAGGGAAATAAACCGAAGTACCACGCCATTGAGCTTCATCATCTAAGCTGGTTTTGGGCTCAACATAAAAGGCCACGTCAGCAATGGCCACATAAAGCTTCCAGCCGTCTTTTGTCTCTTCACAGAAGACCGCATCATCATAATCTTTGGCATCTTCACCATCGATGGTGACAAAGTGTAGGTCACGTAAGTCTTTACGCTGCGGTAGCTGATCAGTGATTGACTCTTCACTAAAGGCATCGACCTCAGCGAGTACTTCTGCATTGAATTGAGAGGGTAGGTTATGACTACGGATGGCGATATCGATCTCCATACCCGGGCCCATATGCTCACCTAAGACTTCTGCTATTTCACCAATCGGGTGGCTGCGTTTAGTCGGTTGTTCAACAATTCTGGTGGATACAATCTGTCCGGCCTGAGCATTAAGCTTGAGATCAGCTGGGATAACGATATCTTGATGTAAGCGCTTATTATCTGGGCGCACGAAGCAAATCCCACTTTCCTCATAATAGCGGCCAATAATCTCAGTATTATGATGCTCTAAGACCTCTAACAGCATGCCCTCTCTGCGACCATCACGCTTTACGTTGGTAACACGAACACTGGCGCGATCACCATCCCAGGTGCCTCGCATCTGCTGTGGTGAGAGAAAAATATCTGTGGCACCACTTTCCTCGGGGTGAAGGAAGCCAAAGCCATCGCTGTGGCCAATAATCTTGCCGCTGACCAACTCTGCCTTGGCTGCTGAGGTGTAGCCACCACGCCGCTGTCGAATCAGCTGGCCATCACGTTCCATAGCGCGCATCCGGCGTTCTAAAGAGACTTGGTCGCGTTCGCCATCCACCTGCAAACCGATGCAGACCTCTTCAACAGTCGTTGCTTCTTCTTTTTTGGAAACAAATTCTAGGATTAGTTCGCGACTTGCAATTGGATGTTCGTATTTTGCGGCTTCTCGGTCGGCATGAGGGTCGCTTGCCTGCCGTGGCTTTTGGTCTTCAGACATGTATGGGCTATAAGCTCTGTTAAGTGTTTGATTAGAAAAATGAAGGCTACATAGTAACCGTTTTACCGGGGTAGCGATACGTGCCTTAATTGACATTGATCAGCAGCCTAGCTACATTTCGATCTCTTAGATATTTCCAGCGCTTGCCGAAGTGGCGGAATTGGTAGACGCGCTAGCTTCAGGTGCTAGTGGGGGCAACCCCGTGGAGGTTCAAGTCCT